>JGI26088J50261_1000115_pt1 | contig 46387 bp, 48 predicted proteins | sample SaaInl1SG_22_DNA_FD_50261 | JGI IMG/M metagenome (IMG submission 50261)
GCGTCGGCTGAAATGGCCGGTTTTTCGCCGTCATTTGGTGCGGGGGGGCCTGTGAGTTTGGAGACTTCGACAGATCATGTGTTTGAGCGATTCGATGATCGGGCTTCGCAGCTTTTGCAATTGAGTCAGGACTGGAAACAAGTCCAGCAATTATTGGATTGCGCGCCATTGATTGCGCCTGTTGATTATTACAATCTCACCAGCCGTTTTGGCGATCGGAAAGATCCTTTCACCAACCGACCCAGTTGGCATGATGGGGTGGATTTAGGCGCATGGCCTGGAACTAAGGTGCGTGCAACAGCACCTGGTGTCGTTCGTCATGCNGGAAATAAGGGCGGATATGGTCGCTTGGTTGTTGTCGATCATGGGTGCGGCATACAAACACTCTATGGACANCTGAAGTCGGTAAACGTGAAGAAAGGCCAATCTGTCTCTTATCGAGACGTGGTGGGCTCAGTGGGCAGTACGGGACGCTCCACTGGACCGCATGTCCATTACGAAATCCGGATCCACGACAAGGCTGTTGATCCCTACGAATTTATTGAGGCAGGACGTTATGTTTTCAAAGAAGAAGAGCTCGCCATCGCCGACGCGCAGTGAGTCAAGGAGTCAACCGATGAAGTCACCAAATGAAACATTTGCTGTGCTTGCACCCAACCTCGTGGTGTCTGGCAATCTCGTCAGCGAGGGTAATATTCACATTGACGGCACCGTCGAGGGTGACGTGCAGACTGTCCACCTCACCATTGGCTCAAGTGGGGTCGTGAAAGGTCGAGTTTTCGGTCGGGAAGTTAAGGTATCAGGCAGGGTCGAAGGATCGATTACAGCATGCGAACTGATCTTGGAGGAATCCGCGGTGATTGAAGGTGATATCAATTACCAGTCGCTGTCGGTGTCTCGCGGGGCGCGCTTGAATGGCGTGTGTCACTTCTCTGAGGGGGAGCTTGATATCACGGTGTTGAGTGGTAAGAAGTCGCGTTCCGATGAAAAGGCGCTCGCGTTCGGGGATGCGGCCATGGCAGCTACCTCTGCAGAGACTTCAGCACCTGCGGCCGCCTCGTCGCGGGCGAAGACTTCCGCATAGGCTGACCGCACATGCCTCGGGATAATGTCATCAAAAAGCTGATTTCGCCTGAGGCTCTATTTCATCGTTTCGCTGATGTCTTTCGTGCGGTCTTTCTGGTGTGCTTTAGTATTCTGGCCTTGGTCGGTTTGGGTGGCACGGGATACTTTGCGTATCAAGTCGTCGCGGTTGATTCGCCCGATGGACCCACTCCGCAAGTCGTGATTGGTCAGTTTGAGGCACCTTCTGTGCAGGAGTTCGGGCAGTTCGCTGAGCGCTTGTTGCAGGGGTCCATCTTGTGGCCTCAAGTGATGGTGCCGGAGGCGGCTGTCAGCTCAGTTGTAGCGCAGGATTTAACAGACAAAGAAACTAAGGCAATTCAAGCTGGTGCTGCGCTGCTGGAGACTTTGATCGCGGCACGGGGTGTCGAGAAAAATGAGCAGCGCAGACAGCAGGTCTCGCAACTGATTGCGCACACACACAAACGGCTGCGTATGCAGCCAGATTTGCCCGACTTGTCTTTCGCGACGCTGTTCTTCGATCACATGATGGAAGCGTCAATGCAGCCAGTTTTCTTCCCTACCCAGACACAGGTGGCGGGCCAGGCTCGCGAGCGGATCGACCGCTTCTGACTGATTACCCGCTGTTACATGTGAATTGGTTTGCTGATCAGGTAGTGGACCGAGCTTATGCGATGGCGCGAGGGTCTGATCAGCGGGAAAAGGCACTGGTTGATTACCAGTTGTCGATGGCGATTGCTGATCAGAGGATGCAGCGTAACGCGGTGCTGACGCTTGTTTCACTTATTATTTTCGCACTTAGCGCACTGCTGTTTCTGTTGGTGCGGATCGAACGAAATCAAACGNTACAGACCCAGTACATGGCCAANCGTTANGTGATGTACATGCCTACGNCNGAGTCAGATCCCTGATCGTTTCACGGGACTAACTGACCTCCGTTCAGGGTCAGTGTTTTNGTCGCCAATCGTTGAATTTCTTCGTGCTGGTGCGAGACATAAAGAATCGGGATGCGTGTTTCGTCGCGAAGCCGTTCGAAGTAGGGAATGATTTCTAACTTCCTCGCTAAATCCAAAGACGAGAGAGGCTCATCAGCCAAAATAAAATCTGGCTCTGAGAGCATCACTCGGCCAATGGCCACTCGCTGCTTTTCACCGCCTGAAAGCGTCGCTGGTCGCCGTGCGAGAAGGTGGCTAAGTCCGAGAATTTCAATAGCGTGCGCCAACTGGTGTGAGTCGATTGGTTGATGTCTGAACCAGGAACCGACTGTTAGATTCTGCCGCACTGTCAAGTGCGGAAATAAACGCGCATCTTGGAAAATATAGCCAACACGGCGCTTCTCGGTGGGTACATGGATTTTGTCGATTTTGGAGAACAATACCCGTTGATTGATTTCGATCCGACCGTCATCTGGTTCAATCAATCCAGCAAGTGCGTTGATCAAAGTGGTTTTTCCTGCGCCTGAGGGGCCACAGATTGCAGTCAACCCGCAGGATGCTTCAAATACAGCTCGCAAGGTGAAATCTGGAAAGTGATGAGTGAGATCAACCTGCAGAGTCATCGTCCATCCACCACTTGTGCAACACGTTTGGCCAGCCATTCAGACAAGATCAGTGCCGCCATAGATACAAAAATTGCGAGGACCACAAGACGCATTGCCGAGTCTTCCCCGCCAGGTACTTGCATAAATGCATAGATTGCTGATGGGATGGTGCGCGTTTCTCCCGGAATGTTTGAGACAAAAGTGATGGTCGCACCAAATTCACCAAGTGCTTTGGCAAAGGCGAGAATAGAGCCAGTGATGATTCCAGGAAGTGCCAATGGCAAAGTGATCACAAAGAAACGCTGGGTGTTGCTGGCACCGAGAGTTTTTGCCGCCTCTTCGAGGCGCGCATCGGCGCTCTCAATGGACAGCCGGATCGCACGAACCATTAACGGAAAGGCCATGACGCCGGCGGCCAAAACCGCGCCGGTCCAAGAAAAAGCAAACACAATTCCGAATTGTTGCAGAAAACCACCAATTGGGCCCTGTGTGCCAAACAGCATTAGAAGCAGATAACCTGTGACCACGGGCGGCAAGATCAAGGGAAGGTGAACGAGGCCATTGATCAGTTGTTTGCCGACAAAATTTTTCCGCGCAAGTAACCAAGCAACCCAAATCCCAAGTGGCAGGCTCATGATGGTTGACCATGCAGCTACGCGCATTGACAACAGCACAGCCTCGGTCTCTTGTGGGGAAAGCCAATCAAACATCAGTCAGCTGTCTGAAAGCCATATGCATCGAAGATGGCTTTGGCGCGATCGGAGTAGAGAAATCGGTGGAATGCGTTGGCCAATGCGCGGCTCTCAGCATCCTTGTTGGCCACCTCGGCGGACGTGTAGCTAATGCGTGGGTGGCTCTCACGAGAAAACACTCCGCGTTGGTAAACCCGAGGTTCTGCTTTGGCGTCAGTGGCATAGACAATCCCATAGGGAGCCTCGCCAAGAGCCACAAGTTTCAATGCAGCGCGCACGTTATCGGCTTGTGCCAGTGATCCCTGGATACGTTCCCACTGCCCCAACGATTGCAATGCTGCTTTTGCGTACATCCCGGCGGGCACAGCGTCAACCAGAGCAAGTGCGAGCCGGTTTTGACCAAGAAGTGCCAAGAAATCAGTGTTTGCATCGAGGGTCATGGGATCCCCGGGTTGTGCAGAGATCAAAATCAATTGGTTGTGTGCGAGGGTATCACGCGAGCTCACTTCCACGTGATTATGTGTTTGTAGGTAGTCCACCCAGTGGCTGTTTGCTGAAATGAACAGATGTGCCGGCGCACCGGCTGCAATTTGGCGAGCCAACACAGAGGACCCGGCGAGTGAGAGACGGATCTCTGAGTCTTTTGTTTCGTTTTGAAAAGCCTCTACAAGCGCGTCTAGAACGTTACCTAAGCTTGCCGCTGCAAAAACGTTCACTGTGGTTGCGAACAACTGACTGCTGTAGGCGAAGCAGATGGCAGCGATGAAGTTTTTAAGTCGAAACATAGTCCGCCGTTGTATCGAATTGAATATAACGGCGGAGTGTTCTTGACAACGGTCTCGGTGTCAATGCTGCATTGCTGTGACTTGCATTACTGGAATGCGCAAATCAAGCGTCTTGCCTGACTCAAACCGCAGTGAAAGATCCAGCATGGTCCCTGCGTCCAAAGGCCCAGTCAGTCCGAGCAGCATGATGTGATACCCGCCGGGCTTCATCACCAGCGGCTCTGCTGCCGAGACTTGCAGTCCGCCAGAAACTTCACGCATCCGCATAACGCCGTTGTCGTGGATGTGTTCATGCAACTCAACGCGATCAACAAGCGATGAGCTGACCGACACCAATGTGTCAGAACCGCTGGCAATCGAGATGGAGCCGTACGCTGCGGAATTGGGCGCCATACCGATTCGTGCNCGGGCCCTGAAGTGGCTTGCGGTGATTCCGTCTTGNGTGACCGTTTGAAACTCCGATGCGCCCATCTTGTGTTGCATGTGCCCTTTGTGCCCATGGCNCATCGCCCATGAAGCGCTCGCGGCGGTTAGGCTAAGCAAGCCTGCAATAAAAAGTAATCTCATTGTTCATTCTCCTAACAGTGGTTTTTTCCTTGGTTGTCAGGAGATGTGCGGTGGACCACGAGGGAGATGCCGGTGTTGCGAGAGCCTTATGGCACGCGTCAAGGTGCGTTGGGCGCTTTGGTTTCGTGCTTGCACAGGCGCCAACGGATAGGGTTGCGTCGGCAATGCGACGGGTTGCATTGCTGCGAACCAACAGTTACTGGGTGAGGCCGCTTGGGAACCTGAATCCGTCAGTATGGTGGCTCCCGAGCACAAGACCAAGGCCACGTGTCCCCTGTTGTTGAGCCCTGGCATATAACCGGCAGGAATCAATGAAGCTCCGCCGACCGAGCCAAGCAATACCACAAGCCAAATCTGCGCGAACCGCGTTTGCAATCTCATCTGATTATCGTAGCGTAACTTGTAGCCATCTACACAGCGTTGGTTTTCATGTGTTCGCAACTTCCGGTTGATTGTTTGGCTAACCAAACAAGAGACGCTAAACACAATGCTCCCGTGGGGATGACCAGCCAGTTCATCAGTTCCCAGCCGATCCAATGGTAGGCGAGTCCAGAACTCAAACTGCCAAGCGCCACACAACCAAATAAAATACTGTCATTCAGACCTTGGGCGCGGTGCTTTTCCTCCGCTGTGTAGGTTTCTGTCAGTAATGCGGTGCTGCCGATGAAACCAAAATTCCAGCCTAAGCCTAAGAGGATGAGTGCCAGGTAAAAGTGGCCAAGTGTCAGGCCATGGAGCGCGATGAGCGCACAGACCATCAATAACACCAGCCCAGTTGCAATCACTTTGCGATGACCAAATCGCGCGATCAGGTGTCCAGTGAACAAACTGGGAACAAACATGGCCATCACATGCCATTGGATGCCCAAGGCNGCGTCTGAAATATCNAAACCACAGCCGACCATTGCAAGAGGTGCCGCAGTCATCACAAATGCCATCAATGCATAGCTTGCGGTGCCACAAAGCACCGCAACCATGAACTTTGGTTGGGTGGCAATTTCGAGGCGAGACCGACCCAAAGAGTCGTCATGGGTGTGGTGCTCAGCGGGTTGATCAGGAAGCCAGTGCATGATTCCGAGTGCGAGCAAGAACAAACCACTGCCGACCAAGAACGCACCTGCGAAAGGTACTGGATAAAGCAAGTCCCTAAAATGCATGACGATTTGCGGACCTATCACGGCCGCTGCGATGCCGCCGATGAGTACTCTGGAGATGGCCTTTGCTTTCAATGGTGCATCGACATAGTCGGACGCGGCGAACCGATATTGCTGTACAAAACTATTGGCTCCACCGGCCATTAGTAATGCAACACAAAACAAGACGAAACTGTGTAAGGCGAGCGCCAGACTTGCCAGCGCGATGCCGGCAAATCCCAGAACAGCGCCCGCCATAAAGCCGTATTTTCGACCGATTCGGAACATTAACAGTGATGCCGGAGCAGCGAGTAGCGCGACACCAATATTGAATCCGCTGACTGGCAGGGTGGCTAGTGATTTTTGTTCAGGCAACAGGTAAGCACCGGCCAATCCGCCTAAAGAAATGACAATGGGTGCAGCCGATGCATTGACTGCACTCAGGAGTGCATAGAGATTGGCAATTGTCAGGCGGTCGGTGCGCGGGATCATCTTTAGTCTCAGTAAACAGCCAGTGTGGCTTGAACTCGAGAAGCATAAACCCCAATCATTGCCGAATCACTTGAAAATGGGTCCCCAATGTCTACCCTCGATCAGATCGACAGTTATGTTATCGCCCCAAATCCTGACAACCCGAGGCTATCACGGCAAATCATGGGGCTTGATCAGGACGGCGAGGCCGTGACCACGGCAGTTATTGAAGAGCGTCCGCTCACCATCTACCTCAACGCACAAGAGATTGTGACGGCGATGACTATTGGCGATTATCCCGAATACTTGGCAGTCGGGTTTCTGAAAAACCAGGGTATGCTGAAGGACCACGATGTGATCACCGATGTTGAGTTTGATGAGGAACTCGACGTCGTTGTCGTGCGCACAGAAACCGAGTCAAATTACGAAGAGAAGCTAAAGAAGAAGACTCGTACTTCTGGCTGTGCCGTTGGGACGGTGTTTGGCGACATGATGGAAGGAGTGGATCAGGTGCAGTTGTCAACACACCCGGTGAAAACCTCTTGGATCTATCGCTTGTCGCATTTGATTAACCGCACACCAAGTCTGTATCTGGAAACAGGCGCGATTCATGGCACGGTGCTGTGTGAAGGTGACTCACCTTTGGTTTATATGGAAGATGTGGGGCGCCACAATGCGGTCGACAAAATCTCTGGCTGGATGCATCTAAACGAGGTGTCTCCGGACAACAAAATTCTCTACACAACCGGTCGTTTGACGTCGGAAATGGTCATTAAAACCGCATTGATGCGAATCCCTGTGCTAGTGAGTCGATCTGGGTTTACCGCTTGGGGTGTGGACATCGCAAAGCAAGTCGGTCTGACTCTGATCGGGCGGATGCGTGGTCGGAAATTTGTCTGTTTAAGTGGTGCCGAGCGCCTGCAATTTGATGCCGATCCAAGCAGCGTGCCAGATGAAGAGAAAAAGCATCGTCGGAAGAGTGCTGCAGATGTCTGATGTATTGGGAGTGATTCTGGCGGGCGGTTTGGCGACACGGATGGGTGGTGGCGACAAAAGCCTACTGATGCTGCATGGTCGACCTATTTTGCGCACAGTAACCGACCGATTAGCCGCAAGTGGGAGCGATCATTCTTAACGCCAATGGTGATCCCGATCGATTTTCCGAATACAAATTGCCAGTGGTTGCAGATTCCAAAGATGGTTTTTTGGGGCCGTTGGCTGGGGTTCTAGCTGCCATGGATATGGCAGCGCGTGATGGTTTTGACTGGGTCGCCTCCGTGGCGGCGGATACCCCATTTTTCCCGATCGATTTGGTATCGCAATTACGCCAAGCGGCGACGCGAGAATCTGCCCCTGTTGCTCTGGCTGCGAGCTACGATAAGGCGGCTGGTCGGATGATGCGTCACCCAACCTTTGGACTGTGGCATGTCGCTTTGCGCGACGCGCTGGATCAGGCACTAGAGGACGGTGTGCGAAAAATTGTGCGCTGGACGGATGCCGTTGGAGGTATCGAGGTTCCTTTTGAGACTGGAGAGGGATTCCCCGATCCATTTTTTAATGTGAATACGCCAGATGAATTGCGCGCCGCCGAACAAATGAGGAATTGCTGATGCAGCTTGTGTTTGGAGTTGTTGGGTGGAAGAACTGCGGGAAAACCACTTTGACCGAGCGACTGATCACCGAGTTTACAACACGGGGACTGTCAGTCTCATCGATCAAACACACGCACCACGACGTGGACGTAGATCGCGCCACAACCGACAGTTTCAGGCATCGGATTGCTGGTGCGGGTGAAGTGATGCTGGTGGGCGGCGCTCGTCTGGCGTTGATGCGAGAATACCGAGATCAACCTGAGCCACCGTTTTCTGAGTTGTTGCAGATGATGCGACCCTGCGATCTTGTTTTGGTTGAGGGCTACAAACAAGTGCCGATGGATCGTATTGAAGTGTATCGCCGCGAGGCTGGCCAACAAACACTGTGGGCTAGTCAGGATGAGCGAGTTCGGGCCATTGCCAGTGATTGCTTGATTGAAAGTATGGGTAGGCCGCTTTTTTCGCTAGATGATGTGGTTGAAATAGCTGATTTTATATGGGAGACGGTCACATGTCCGGAATCAAAGCGCCACCTTTAAGAAACGATTGTTTTGCATTACCACCGGGTGTTGATTGGACCCCAGTGGATGAAGCAATGCAACGCTTGCGCGCCGCACTGACACCGGTGGTGGGGGAGCCTGAGACAATTGCGGTTCAGGACGCCAATGACCGAATTTTGGCGGCTGATGTGTTTGCGCGACGTGCCAATCCGCCAGCGACCAATTCGGCGGTTGATGGCTATGGATTCCAGGGTCCGCTCGCAGAGGGATTGCATGTGTTGCAATTGGAACAGGGTCGAGCGGCAGCCGGGGTGCCATTTGTTGGTGCGGTCCCGCCAGGCCACGCGGTGCGTATTTTAACCGGAGCGATTTTGCCTTCTGGTGTCGATACTGTGGTTCTTGAGGAGGATTGCACCGTTGAAGCACAGCAGATTGCGTTTCATGGACCATTGAAGCGGTTGGCTAATACGCGCGAGGCCGGTGAGGATGTGACCATACATGCACCGATCTTTACAGCAGGTCGTCGATTGTCGACAACTGANCTGTCGCTTTTAGCNTCNGCAGGTATNTCAGAAGTGTCTGTGCATCCAAAGCTACGGGTTGGCGTGTTGTCCACTGGTGATGAAATCAAGGAGCCCAATGAGGCCGCACTCGATTGGCAAATTTACGATGCCAACCGTTTGATGCTGTTGGCTATGATACGTGAGATCGGTTTTGTACCGGTTGATCTGGGTTTGGTCCAGGATCAACGTGATTTGGTCAGAGATGCATTGGATCAGGGTGCTGCGCGTTGCGATTTGATTCTCACTTCCGGTGGTGCATCTGCTGGTGATGAAGATCATGTTTCAGCGATCCTGAAATCTGAGGGTGAGTTGACTAGTTGGCGGATTGCGTTGAAGCCCGGTCGGCCATTGGTCTTGGGTCTGTGGCAAGGGACGCCTTTGATCGGTCTTCCTGGCAACCCAGTGGCTGCTTGGGTGTGCACCTTGGTGTTTGGTCGTCCAGCTATGGAAGTGCTCGCAGGTGGNGTTTGGCGCCAACCACGCGGTGTGGTTGTGCCGGCTGCATTTCGTAAAAACAAAAAGCGTGGGCGCTCCGAGTATCTGCGGGCGCGTCTGACCGAGACGAACTCGGTCGAGGTTTTTGCGTCTGAAGGTTCAGGCAGGATTTCCAGCATCAGCTGGGCGGAGGGATTGGTAGAAATCGGTTTCGACGAGCATTTGATTGAACCAGGCACTCCCGTCCGATATATCCCCTATGCNGAATTTCTAAGGCCGTCTCAGTCGACGGATCCGTGAACCGCAAACGCGTCAAGTGACGCCCCTTGTGGGGTACTGAATCGGTATGATTCATGTACGCCGGTTTCAGTGAGGCTGCGCGAGATCATCATAATGGTGTTGTCTTCGTGGTCTTCGCACATTGTACGCATTTGTTCCAGCTCTTCGGTGGCGACGGGACGCGCAGCCTCGAGATCCGGTGCGCCGTAATGCNACACAAAATGTTCTGCCAGTCGGTCAATCAATTGATTCAGTTCCGCTTCGGTAATCGAAGTCACCGCAGCGAAGGTGGCGCGCCCAAAACTGTCGAGTGATAACCACCCATTGGCAAATTCTTGACGTGTTTTCCCCTTCAGGTCGTCTTCGCTGAAATTGGAAAAAGCAAAGCCGCCGGAGATCGCCCACTCCCCAGCGCTTGCCGCTTGGTGGAACACATTGTCGTCTGATTCATCCAATCGGATCGTGCGTGCGAGTTTCATCATGTGGTCATCTGCTGCGTTAAATACTGGATGTTTGTTATCCCGTCTTGGCGGAGTAGCATGTCGCCGTGTTCGTTAGTGCCAACGAAAAGACCAGATTCAGGGTACGTCACTTCATTGCCAAGGGTGTCACATTTGGCACGCCAGTGGTCTTGGATTTTTCGATAGCCCTCGTCTTGGAATGTATTGAGCCAAACCAAACAATGCCGTGACCAGCTTTCGATCACCTGCGGCACAGTCAGCTCAATGCATCCTTCCTCGTGTAACCAAGTTTGGTCTGGGTGATGCCCNGGNTCGATGTGCGCNGGGCGCATAAACGGTANCTCGAGGCCAATCACCAACCAGTCAGGGACCGATTTTGGATCCTGAGTCGATGCCGCAAATTTCACGTGACCGCAGTGGGCACCGTTGACTTTAAAGCCCAGTGGCCAGGTGAAATGAATTGCGAGCTCGGCAGGGCCAAGGGCGCCCAGACTGTCAGCCACAGACAACATCACGGCATGACAAACACCTGCACTTTGTTCCAATGCCAATTCAGGTGCCAATACAAGTGCAACATCCAAGTGCTCATTTTTTTCTGAGTAGAAGATCGTTCCGGCATCAACACCCATCTCGGCCGCAGATAACGCTTTGAGAAACGGATCNACTGAGGCAGCTACCTTNTCGCCGCGCAACAGAGGCGGAAATGTCGGATCTGTGATCAATTCACCCATCATTACTTGAGCACCCCACTGGCAATCACTGTATCGGCAATGTCTAGAAATGCTTTGGCTTGGGGACTGCTTGGCTTCGAAACCACCATTGGAACACCGCCGTCAGATGCGATCCGGATGTCTAGATCCAGTGGAATTTCCCCAAGGAACGGCATGCCTTGCTTTTCGGCCTCAGCTTTGGCGCCACCATGACCGAAGGGATGGTGCACCTTTTGACAGCCATCACAGACAAATGACGCCATATTCTCTATCAGACCCAGCAGAGGGACTTGCATGCGATTGAACATGTCGATTCCTTTGCGGGCGTCAAGTAACGCAATATCTTGGGGCGTCGACACGATGATCGCACCGGTCACAGAAACTTTTTGGCTGAGTGTCATCTGCACATCGCCAGTCCCCGGTGGTAGGTCAACGAACAAAACATCCAATTGTCCCCATTGCACTTGCGACAGCATTTGTTGCAACGCGCCCATCAACATTGGACCGCGCCATATCAGTGCTTCATCGTCTGGCATCATCAAGCCGAGCGACATCAGTGTCACGCCATGATTGCGAAGGGGTAGTATGGTTTGACCGTCGGGACTCGAAGGCCGCCCGCTAACACCCAACATTCGTGGCTGACTGGGGCCGTATACATCGGCGTCGAGTAGGCCTACTTTCAGCCCACGCATCGCCATCGCCACAGCTAAATTAGAAGACACCGTGGATTTGCCGACGCCGCCTTTGCCGGACGCGATCGCCACGATGTGTTTGACGCCATTCACCTCGAGAGGTTGTTGGCTCTGTTTTTTGGGTGCGGAACTGGCGCCACCATCGGTGGCGATTAATCCAGCATCTTTAATTTGGGGTTCTTTCACATCCAGATCCTGTCTCAGGGAAGTTCTATCTCACCAGTCACCTGATGCTTCAAATTGATGTTGCTTGCTTCCAGTGTGACAGTGACAGATACCGTCTGACCACTGAAATCGGATGGCATGTTTCTGACTGCTTCTTCAATTTTTTGTTGTGAGGTGACGCCCACAGATTTTAAAAATTTCCGCATTGAGATATTGAACTGGTCTTCGCTCATGGTGTTTTCCTGTGTCATGATGTTGGTGGGCGTTGCTTACCCACACAGAGGTAATGTCGATAATGATAAAAACAATGCACTTTGTGCTTCCAGCATTTTTGCTGACCCTTGTCCTGATGGCTTTTCCAGTTCAGGCCAGTACGTTGTCGGTCGGACCCAGCATGCCTGCAGGGCTGATTGACTACGTGTTGCCACGGTTCACGCTGAAAACGCAAATCCGATTTGATCGACTNCCTAAGGATGCGGATCTTCAGTTTCGTGCTGACNCGGGCGAGTTTGGTGTTGCNATTTTNAGCTTGAACGATGGAACCATTGGTTACTTGCATGCGGCCCGCTGGCTTCAATCTGACCCGGATTATTTGGCATTGCGGGATTGGTTGCTGAGCGAGGCGGGTCGCGCCACTATTCTGGATTACCAAGAGGACGGAAAAACGGTCGCTACGCCGGTCGATCAGATTGAGGAAGCTCCCATTGAGATCGTCATTGTTGGCGATCCGAGTGCAGGCAAATCGTTGTCGATTGACCACTGCAGTCGATGCCACAAAGTGGACCGAGCGGCAAAGTATTCGGGAATGGACAGTTCGCCATCGTTTCACGCCATGCGTGGTTTCGACGACTGGTTTATCCGCTTTTCGAGCTTTTACGCGGTCAGCCCGCACAAGGCTTTGATCACGGTCAAAGGCTCTGGTATCTCTCAGGATTCTGATTTGATTGCCATCGCACCCATCAANCTGACCATTGAGCAGGTCAATGACATTGTTGCTTTTGTGCATACCCTCGAGCCTCTNGACCTCGGACGGCCGATTCAATTCAATCCGTGACACTTAACTGTCAAGGTAATCGTCGGTTGTCCTGACGCGTGGTCGATCGGCGCCCTTAAACGGCGCATTGGCGTCGTGNTATTGCGCATTGACGCGGCAGTCATCACACATCTTAACCAACCGCGTGTTATCGGAGTTGGTGTACATCCAGTGCTTGCCATCCAGTTTTTCGATGATGCGCTCGATTGTGGACTTCACACCGAATGGGCGACCACACTCGATGCACTCGAATGGGTCCTCTCCGTGCANTGGCTGTTGATCCAGGACTTGCTTGCCCAAACTGAACTGGGGCTTNAGNACAATCGCTTGTTCNGGGCACGTGTTGGCGCAGAGTCCGCATTGCACGCAAGCATTCTCGACAATGTTAATCTCGGGACGGTCTGAGCGGTCGTTCAGGGCGCCAGTAGGGCATTGTGAAACACATGCCAAACACAAGGTGCACTTGTCAGAGTTAACCTCAATTGTGCCGTACGGATCGCCAGCCGAAAGTGCGATCGAAAAGGCTTGTTCCCCATCATGACCAACCATTGCGGTCAGCACCTGCTTGGTCACTTCTCGGCGGCCACCCAACAAAGCTACATCGACTGGCTTCAGTTCGGGCAGTTGCTGGTCATAGAGGGCCGATTCCAGCGACTCGACAGAATCCACATCCAAAATCCGGACCCGAGCTGGATCGACTGGTGATCCNGCCAGCAGGCGAGTGGTTAAGCCATGTTGATTGGTAATCGCAGTCTTTGAGGTCTTTGGTGACTTCAAAATCAATGCTTCGCTCGCACCCGCGCCAAGCGCTGCCAGCAGTTCCGCATGCCCGATCAGTTCAACATTNTCGACTTCATAGGGAATCACGTCAGCCGGGAGGCCGCGAGAGAAGCGCGCTGCATCTGCAATCAATGGGCGGCCAAAATTCCGGTCAATAAAGAGAATGCGTGGCGAGCCATTGGNGTGCGTTTTGAATGTTTGAATCATCGTTTTTAAACGGCGCACCAAGAATTCAAATGGTGGGTCGTCATACAAGATGGCTCCGGTTGGGCAGACCGAAGCACAGCCGCCGCATCCACCACACATGTCTGGATCAACATACACGCCATCGCCATTTGAGCGGATGGCTTTCGCGCCACAAGTGTCGATACAGCGTGTGCAGCCTGTTTTTTGCGATCGCGAGTGAGCGCAGATCGCTCCCTCATACCGTACATANAGAGGCTTCTCGAAGGTGCCGATCAGCCCTTTGGCCCGTATGCCGATGGTAGTTAGATCAAGTGCTGAGGGTTGGTGCGCGCGCAAATACCCATCACGCGTCGCTTCAGCAGCCAGCAATGACTGCGGCGACACCAAGTCGATGACTAAATCGCATTGCGACTCAGCACCATCTTTTGGGGTTGCGAATTGAGTGATGCCACGACCGGATGCAACCAAGGGTGCATAGCCATTAAAGACCACGTCAAAAGCGCCCAGTCCTCCGGAAATTGTTTTGATTTGGCCGATTGCTAAATCGTACCGATCCGATGGGGCAATTCGTGCTGGCGGTGATTCGAGCACAACTGTGACAGCAAGCTCATCTCCCAATGACTCGGCCAACTTGAGCGCTTCTTCACCCTGACCGATAATAAGGCACGTGCCTGTCGACACCACATCGCGGCTCGGCGTTCCGGGCCGTTCCAGCTTGGCGTCTTCCAGCAGTGCCAGTTGTTTTGCGGTGATCGCCTTCGAATCGCTGCCAGGAGCGGTCCACCCGGCGCGGTCGCGCAGATCAAGAAGATTCAGCGACGCATGCGCTGCTTGTTCATCTTCAAGCTCNCTTTGTAATTGCTCAAAAACTGCCCTCTGCTGCTCGCATGCGAAGACGACATCCTGCATCTCTGTCAATTGCTTAATTGCAACATCAAGGTCAGAGCCACACAGTTGATCTACAGTAATCACCTGGTCGAAACCGACGTCAGAAAACGCCTTCGACTGATAAGGGATCGTTTTGTCGCAGGTGCAAAGCACCAGGGTTTTTGTTTGTTCTGTCATGTTGGGGCTGTTTTTTTTCTTACGGAACGCAATAGACTAAACAAACTGTGGGCAAACACTAGAAAAAGAAGTCCTTGGAGACGAAAAACTGTGACAGACACAAATCCCCCGATAGATCAGGCCGATTTGTTCCGCGCCCGATCAATCAGTATGCCGGTTGGCGTCATCGTGTCGCGTATTCCGGGCGTGACACGTTGGGCGAAGGAAATTTGGAAGCCTACTGCGTTAATGACGGGTGCGCCGGAGGCAACTTGGATTGAACTTCGCCGTGAAGGTGATGCGGTGGAATACCATGCTGCAACTGTGGATTTGGTGTTGTATCGAACGGACACAGAGGCCTACAAGGTGTCGCTGTCGATGGATCCCCCCTCCGCATTTGTCATTCTCGATGAGGACACCACTGGAGAAGCACCCGGTGGCTGGATGGTGAGTGAGGTGACTTTGTCAGCTTACGAAGCACAAGATGCGTTGGATAGCGGATTCAGTTTGGTGGAGGCGGTACCGCTTCCACCGTTGATCGGCTCATGGGCAACTGAATTTGTGAAGCAGCATCACGTTGAAGAAACGTTCAAGAAACGACAGCGTGATCGAGTCAACGTGGAAAAGACAGAGGACGGAATCGGTGATGTGCGGATTGCGCAGGCAGCAGACGTTTATCGCGCCCCAGGCTCGATTCGCAAGAGGAACAAGCATTGAGTGACGAGAAAGGCGTGTTGTCGCGTTGGTCCGAGCGAAAGCTTCGGGTCGCGGAAGAAAAAAGCAAAGAGCTCGAAAAAATGCCGCCCCCTGCGGTGGCGACTGAACTTGATGAAGAGCCGGATCCGTTCGAAGGAAAAACTGATGATGAAATCTTTGCCATGCTCGAATTACCAACGCCTGAGGAGCTGACTCTCGGTGATCGGGCTGAGGGGTACTTGGCGCCCAATGTGCCTGAGAGAATTCGTCAGCGGGCCTTACGCGCCTTTTGGCGCACCAACCCAGTGCTTGCCAATGTTGATGGGCTGGACGACTACTGTGATGACTTTACTGATGCGGCAATGGTAGCAGGTGATATTCAAACCATTTATGAAGTGGGTAAAGGGTATGCGCAGAAGGCTATTGAGGCGCTTGAGTCCATGGCAGATGATGAGTCGGANCAGGTGGCCAGTGAGCTGATTGCAGAGGTTGGCGGTGAACTGACGGCTGATCAAGAGGCGCAAGACAGTCTCGAGGAGAAAGCGCCACAAGAGGAGGAAGAGACATTGGGTATTGAGCCGCCGTCACCTGCTGAGTGGGATGCGGCCGAATCAGATGACCCTGTGCAGACTGTTGCTGTTAGGCCGCGTCGAATGCAATTTCGCGACGCCTAGTATTGATTTGAGAACAAAATGGCGTAATATTTTCGAACGGAATAAAAACCACCATGGATCGGTGTGATAATTCAGACTCGTCTGATGGGATAATAATTGACCGTGACCAACGCTGTTGAAACCTACACCCCTCTTGCTCCCGAAGATCAAGCGCGAGCCGATCTCTATTCGCTCTTATCGTCGCTGTTGCTGTCGATCCCGACTGACGAAACACTGCAGAAACTCAGCCAACTCGAGGGCGGGGAAGGCGATATTGGGTCAGCGATCTCATCCCTTGCGAGAGTCGCAAAAGCCGTTGATGCCGGATCTGTGGAGCGCGAATACAACGTCGTGTTTATTGGGGTTGGCCGGGGAGACATCCTGCCCTACGCAAGTTATTACCTGACAGGTTTTTTGCACGAGAAGCCTCTGGCGGATTTGCGTGCTGCAATGCGTTCATTGGGATTGCAGCGACGCGAAGGGGTGGTTGAGCCTGAGGATCATTTGGGCTCCCTGTGCGAGATGATGTCAGGATTAATCACCGGTGCATTTGGTGAGCCTGCGTCTCTGCAAACGCAAAAAGATTTTTTCAATGCGCACATAGGCCCTTGGGCTGCGCATTGTTTTAGCGATCTCGAGAAGGCGGAAAACGCCGTTTTGTATGCGCCAGTCGGCTCCCTAGGCCGGGCATTGATGGACATAGAGAACGAAGCTTTTCGTTTCGAGTAGGCCGAAAGGCAAGTACGTGTGTTTAAAGCACAAAGGAGATGTTCATGAGTGAACAAAATACAACACAGGCAGGGCGCCGTGGTTTCCTGAAGTTGCTCACAGCCAGCATCCCAGCAGCAGCGGTCGCTGTTGCAACGGGCTCAAAGGCAGTAGCAAGTGAAGGCGTCGAGGTACGTGAGTCGAAAGGTTTGCAAAAGACCGAGCACTATAAAAAGTATCTCGAAACAGCACGGTTCTAAAAACAACAATGAATGGCCCAGGTAGCATTCGGCCCTGGATACCCATTCAAAAATCCTGAGGAGGATTTATGTTAAGGAAAAAGACGAATGGGGTTGCAGTTGGCTCCCGAGTGTCATCCTTACTGAAGAATGTGGCCTCTCAAAAGCTTGATCGTCGGACGTTTTTGCGTTCAACCGGTCTAGCGGTGGGTGGACTCGCTGCATTCTCTATGATGCCACGTAGCGTTGAGGCGGCTGGATCAGCTGCTTCTGGTGACGGTAAAACCGAACTGAAGAAGAGCGTATGTACGCACTGCTCAGTGGGCTGTACTGTTCAAGCTGAAGTGCGTGACGGTGTCTGGGTTGGCCAAGAGCCAGGCTGGGATTCACCATTCAACATGGGTGCGCATTGTGCCAAGGGTTCTGCGGTTCGCGAACTTGGACACGGTGAGCGCCGTCTGAAGTATCCAATGAAGTTGGTCAATGGAACATATCAGCGTATCTCTTGGGAGCAGGCGATCAATGAGATCGGCGACAAGATGCTCGAGATTCGTGAGCAAAGTGGTCCAGACAGCGTGTATTGGTTGGGATCTGCAAAGTCGAACAACGAGCAGGCTTACCTGTATCGGAAGTTTGCCGCGTATTGGGGAACCAACAACGTAGATCACCAGGCACGTATTTGTCACTCAACCACGGTAGCAGGTGTTGCAAACACTTGGGGCTATGGTGCGATGACCAACTCGTACAATGATATTCACAAATCCAAAGCGATTTTCCTGATCGGTGGTAACCCTGCGGAAGCACACCCTGTGTCACTGCAGCACATCTTGAAGGCAAAAGAGCAAAACAACGCACCGATGATCGTTTGCGATCCACGCTTTACTCGTACTGCAGCGCATGCTGATGAGTATGTGCGGATGCGTCCAGGTTCAGACGTCGCGCTGATCTGGGGTATTTTGTGGCATATCTTCGAAAATAGCTGGGAAGACAAAGAGTTTATCCGGACCCGTGTCTGGGGTATGGACGACATCCGCAAGGAAGTTGCGAAGTGGACTCCAGCTGAGACTGAGCGTGTGACAGGTGTTCCTGGATCACAGCTTGAGCGTGTTGCGCGCACTTTGGCGAACAATCGCCCTGGTACGGTCATTTGGTGTATGGGTGGTACTCAGCACACCAATGGTAACAACAACACCCGTGCGTACTGCGTTCTTCAGTTAGCCCTTGGCAACATGGGTACTGCTGGTGGTGGCACGAACATTTTCCGTGGTCACTGTAACGTTCAAGGTGCAACTGACCTTGGCGTACTTGCAGATACGCTTCCTGGATACTACGGCTTGGCCGCAGGTTCATGGGCCCACTGGGCGCGTGTTTGGGAAGAAGATTTGGACTGGATGAAGTCGCGTTTTGCCGTGATGAAAGGCAAAGACGGCAAAGACAAGCCAATGATGAACGAGCGCGGAATTCCTGTATCTCGTTGGATTGATGGTGTACTGGAGGCCAAAGAGAATTTGGTTCAGCCAGACAACACCCGTGCAATGGTGCTTTGGGGTCACGCTCCAAACTCGCAGACACGTCAGCTTGATATGAAGCAGGCGATGGAGAAGCTCGACCTTTTGGTTGTCGTCGATCCACATCCGACCGTGTCAGCCGTGTTGCATGATCGTAAAGAAGGCGCTTATTTGCTGCCTTGTACAACGCAGTTCGAAACCTACGGATCGGTCACAGCATCGAATCGTTCGATTCAATGGCGTGAGCAGGTCGTGGCTCCTTTGTTCGAGTCCAAGCCAGATCACACCATTCTGAAATTGCTTGCTGACAAGTTTGGCTTTGCAGACCGGATGTTCCGCAATATCAAGATCAATGGTGATGAGCCTCTGATCGAAGATATCACGCGTGAATTCAACCGCGGTATGTGGACTATTGGTTACACAGGCCAAAGCCCAGAGCGCTTGAAGTTGCATATGGCAAACCAACACACCTTCGACAAGACCACGCTGCGTGCAGTGGGCGGTCCATGTGATGGTGAGTTCTACGGTATGCCATGGCCATGCTGGGGTACTCCAGAAATGAAGCATCCTGGAACTGCGAATCTGTATGATTTGTCGATTCCTGTTTCAAAAGGTGGTTTGACCTTCCGCGCGCGCTTCGGTGTTGAGCGTAACGGTGAGAACCTGCTGGCTGAAGGTGTTTATTCGGCTGGGTCAGAAATCAAAGACGGCTATCCAGAGTTCACCATGCAGATGCTGATGGATCTTGGATGGGATAAGGATTTGACTGCTGACGAGCGAGCGGCCATTGAGAAGGTTGCTGGTGCGAAGACTAACTGGAAGACTGATTTGTCTGGTGGTATTCAGCGCGTTGCAATCAAGCACGAGTGTGCACCATTTGGTAACGCGAAAGCCCGTTGCGTGGTCTGGAACTTCCCAGATCCAGTGCCTTTGCACCGCGAGCCTTTGTATACCAACCGCCGTGACTTGGTTGAAGATTATCCAACCTACGAAGATCGTACGTTCTGGCGTGTACCGACGCTTTATGCATCGATTCAGAAGAACGACTTCTCCAAGGATTACCCAATGATTTTGACATCGGGTCGTCTCGTGGAGTACGAGGGTGGTGGTGATGAAACACGTTCAAACCCATGGTTGGCTGAGCTGCAGCAAGAGATGTTTGTCGAAGTGAATCCACGTGACGCAAACGATCTTGGTGTTCGCGATGGCGATCAAGTCTGGGTTGAAGGCCCAGAGGGCGGCAAGGTGAAGGTGAAGGCCATGATCACTGAGCGCGTCGGGGCGGGTGTGGCATTTATGCCATTCCACTTTGGAGGCATGCTCCAGGGTCAAGACCTCCGGTCTAAATACCCTGCTGGTGCGGACCCATATGTGTTGGGTGAATCTGCCAATACAGCAATGACATACGGCTATGACTCGGTGACCCAAATGCAGGAAACCAAAGCAAGCTTGTGTCGAATCATGCCGGCATAAGGAGGTAAATCATGTCATTAGGTGGAAAGGCGAGAGCCAAGTTCCTTTGTGATGCAGAGCGCTGCATCGAATGTAACGCCTGCGTCACTGCATGTAAGAACGAGCATGAAGTGCCCTGGGGNATCAACCGCCGTCGCGTGGTTACCATCAATGATGGTAAGCCAGGTGAGCGTTCGATCTCCGTGGCCTGTATGCATTGTTCCGATGCACCGTGTATGGCGGTTTGTCCAGTCGACTGTTTTTATCAAACAGACGACGGCATCGTGTTGCACTCCAAAGACCTGTGTATCGGTTGCGGATACTGCTTCTATGCATGCCCNTTCGGCGCGCCTCAGTTCCCGCAAGCGGGTAACTTTGGCTCACGCGGAAAGATGGACAAGTGCACTTTCTGCGCAGGTGGTCCTGAGGAAGACAATTCAACAGTTGAATACCAAAAGTACGGTAGCAACCGAATTGCCGAAGGAAAACTGCCAGCGTGTGCTGAACAGTGTTCGACCAAAGCACTCTTGGCCGGTGACGGTGACGACGTAGCTGCGATTTATCGTGAGCGTGTTGTCAGCCGTGGATTCGGTTCTGGTGCTTGGGGCTGGGGAACTGCCTACGAAAAGAAAGGCGGCTAACAGCCATCAAAGAGACGGGCAACTGCCCGTCTCTTTGTTTCTTTACTTACAACACATCCTGAGGTCGTCATGAACTTAAAAGTGATCGGTGCGGCTTTGATCGCATTATTAACCTTTGCTGTGACTCCGTCCTACGCTAACGAGGCGACGGAAGCACGTGCATCGACGGGTGGCGCGCAAACGCTCGAAGACATTCTTGCGCGACAAAAAGGAGTGGAAGTCGACGACAGTTTCCGTCGCGAAAATTTAGGCCGTCCGGAAGGCGCCCAACCGACAAGTGGTGCCCTTGGCACGCTGGGTGGTGTATCCGATGCGGAGGTTTACCGAGGAATTCGATACTCGGAAGTCGATATCAAAGTATCAAACAATAGCCATGCAGCTAGCATCCTTGTTCAGGATGGTGGCATGAATTGGCTTTTGACTAGAGAGCAAGACATCCGGAGTTACGCCGGTTTTGGTATCGGTGGAATTATTGTGGCCTTGGTCGCGTTTTACTTTTTCCGCGGCCGCATGACCATCGAAGGTGGTCCATCTGGCGAAACGATCGAACGGTTCAAGGCTTTTGAACGCTTTGGACACTGGTGCTTAGCGGGATCATTTATCATGCTCGCAATCACCGGCTTGCTGTTGTTGTTTGGCCGAGCCGTTGTGATTCCTGTATTTGGTCATCAAGCCAATGCAGCAATAGCAAACTTCTCGATCTGGGTTCATAACAATATTGCGTGGGTATTTATGCTTTCGCTTGTTGCGATCTTCTTCATGTGGGTACGCCACAACATTCCAAATAAAATGGATTGGCAATGGTTGAAAGAAGGCGGTGGCATCATTGGTAACGGTCATCCACACGCGAAAAAATTCAACGCCGGCCAGAAGATCATCTTTTGGATGACGATTGTGTTGGGAGCGTCTGTTTCGTTGTCAGGATTGTCATTATTGTTCCCGTTCGAGATGCCGATGTTTGCAAAGACATTTGCTTTGATCAATTCAGTTGTCGGCGCCGGATTACCCGAGGTGTTGTTGCCGCATGAAGAGATGCAGTACGCGCACCTTTGGCATGCAATCGTAGCGATCACAATGATCATCGCGATCGTCGCCCACATCTACATTGGAAGCGTTGGCATGGAAGGCGCGTTTGATGCGATGGGCAGCGGGCAGGTGGATCTTGAGTGGGCGCGTCAGCACCACGACCTGTGGGTTGAAGAAGAACAAGCAAAAGCGAGGGGCTCTTCGCCAACCGGCCAACCGATTGGGCAGGCGGGGAAATAGTCATGAAAACGATGATCATGGCATTCGCCGCTACAATTCTGCTCTCATTTGGAGCCTACGTCGTGCTCAGTAACATGGGGTTCTCGTCTGCCGATGTGCAGTCAGCCCCTTCCGTGCGGCTTGACTGAACCAACAGTCTCTGTGGACCTTGAGATCGATGTGATCGGTCTCAGGTGTCCACTGCCCGTATTGAAGCTGAAGAAACGCATCGCTGGGTTGTCTAGGGGTGCATTGGTCCGGCTTGTGACCTCTGACCCAACGACTCTCNANGATGTGCCGAGTTATTGCGAGTTGGCTAGGCACAGTGTGCTTTCAATAGAGCAACACGAGTCTACGATCGAGTTTTTAATCCGTATCGCTGAGCCAGCTTAAGTACCGAACTGTTCTGGTGAAAGGGGAGCGTGATGCGTCCTTGGATATTTAGGTCACTGGTCACCCTCGCGTTGCTTTGGAATCCATTGGCCAACGCGTTCGATCGCTTTATCGCGCACGGTGGCCCCATCAAGGGGATTGCTTATTCCGAAGCGGATAATCTCTTAGTGAGCGCAAGCTTTGACTACACGGCTGTTGTGTGGCGTGCAGACACAATGGTTGAACTGAAACAACTGGTTGCGCATACCGCTGCCGTCAATACCGCGACTTTTTCTCCAGATGGACAGTGGCTCGCCACAGGCGGCGATGACGGAATGATTTTTCTGTGGGCTGTTTCTGAATTGAAAGATTCGACTGCGATAGCCAGGCCCAGAGTTCTCCAGGGTCATCAGGCGAAAATCGTTCACCTTGCGTTTAGTCCTGATAGCCAACTTTTGTCATCATCCAGTTGGGATCACCGCGTAGGAATTTGGTCAGTTGATGATCCTTCAAAGTTACCCCGCTTCTTCACGGGCCACCAAGGCCCTGTAAATGCCGCGTTGTTCAGCCAAGACGGGACCCACCTCTACAGTGCCGGTGCCGATGGCCACATCCGGTATTGGCGTGTCGCCTCCGGTGAGTACATTCGTAGCCCAATACGNAATGGCTTCGGCGTNAATGTCATGGCCCTTGATTACGATCTCGGTGTGNTNGCGTATGGTGGGGCGAATGGGGTCATGAAAGCCTTNCAAGTGGATCAACCTGAGCAGGAGATGGAGCTTTGGCTTGGTGGTCCTCCNGTCCTCTCAGTCAGCCTNGATGGTCCGACACAAACAATGGCGTTTGGTACCGCGGAAGGGCGAGTGGTCATTGCCGATGCTGTGAAGGGAGAAATTACCCACGATTTTCAGGCGGTAAAGGGGCCTGTCTGGGCGATGTGTCTTACAGCGGGTAGTGAACATTTGGTGATGGCCGGATTGGATGATTGGGTAACCCGTATTCCGTTAGGCGACTTCACTGTCCCGACGCAACTTCCGGACCGTGACCGACGATTCCACCCTGATGAGCCAATCGACAACGGTCAGCGCCAATTCGCGAGGAAATGCAGTGTCTGCCACACCCTGACCCCTTCCAGCGCACGCCGGGCCGGTCCCACACTGTATGGAGTTTTTGGTCGTAAAGTGGGTAAGGTTGCCGATTATCCCTATTCTCCAGAGCTACTTGAAATGGATTTGGTATGGAATGAGGATTCCATCGATNGGTTATTCCGTGACGGGCCCGATGTGGTTACCCCTGGTTCGAAAATGCCGATTCAACGAATCAAGGCACAAAAAGACCGAGATGATCTCATTAGCTATTTAAAGCGCGCGACGGCACCAACCCAACCGTGATACGAACATATGCAATCGCGTGGCTCTTTATAACAGTCATGACTGTGCCCTCTGTTGCGGCTGACCATGGTCCATCTACATGGACTCAAGTCGCACCATCGGTGGTCAACGTTCTACCCACTTGGCCAGGACATGCGCGGCCGGGGTTTGGTGCACCGATAGGTCAAGCCCCGGCTGGAAGTGGGTTCTTTTACGCCCCCGATGCTCAGTTAACGGCCTACGTTCTAACTGCCGCTCATGTGATTGCCGAAGCAACTCGCGTGGAGATCGTGACAGCCGATGGCTCCCGCGTTGACGCAGAGATAATCGAAGTCGACTCAATGACTGATTTGGCGTTGTTGGAAGTACCACTACAGCGAAAAGGACTCCGTCTACTCGACACTGTGGCCCTGCCAGGTACTCATGTGTGTGCTTTTGGGCATCCATTCGGATTGCCGCTCAGCATGAGCTGCGGCGTAATCTCTGGCGAGGTGCGTTCCAACATTGGATTTAATGCGGTTGAATCGTTTTTGCAAACTGACGCGGCAGTGAACCCCGGGGTTTCTGGAGGCGCACTAGTAAATGCCAATGGTGATTTGGTCGGGATGATTTCCGCGATTTTTACAAAGGATGCCGATATCGATGCCGGTGTCAATTTCGCTGTATCAAACGAATTGTTGAGGCAATGGAGCGCGAAATTCCTAAAGTCCGCTGCACCCTAAACACCGACCTTGGTGTACGCTTGGTACCAATTGAAGGAGCGCCGTGTGTCGGACTATCTCACTACTAAAGAGGTTGCTGATCTGTTGAGACTGCGGGAACGCAAGATCTACGATCTTGCTGCGCGTGGCGAAATTCCTTGTATGAAGGCGACCGGAAAGCTCTTGTTTCCTCGAGATGAACTGACTCGTTGGATGTCGGCGCGTGGCGGCTCGTCGAGCTCAACTGGTCACTTACCTGAAGTCGTTCTCGGTTCACATGATCCTGTCTTGGAATGGGCTATTGGCGCGTCGCAATGCGGTTTGCCAGTTTTATTGGGCGGAAGTTTGGATGGTTTGGCTCGTTTTGAACGGAATGAGGGTGCAATTTGTGGGGTGCACATTCCTAACCAATTGAATGAGGATTGGAATTTGGAGGTGGTCACTGATCGCTTCGCAGACCGACGCGTTGTGTTGATGCATTGGAGCCGTCGCGAGCGTGGTTTGATTGTTCGGCCAACCGTCGAGCTCGCTCATTTTTCGCAACTGATGCAGACCCGTTTTGTGAAACGCCAAGCCGACTCAGGAGCTCAGCACATCTTGGAGAAGCAGTTAGCGACCGCCGGACTCACAATGGATTCCGTAAACTGCGTCAGAGAAGCCCGAACGGAAACAGAGGCCGCCCTTGCTTTGGTTGAAGGGCAAGCCGATGTCACCTTTGGCTTACGGTGCTTTGCGGATCGGTATGGATTAAAGTTCGTTCCGGTTTGCACCGAATCGTTTGATCTGCTCATTGACCGTCATGCGTATTGTGAGCCTGCATTCCAGACGCTACTCGCGTTTACTCGCACTGAAATATTTGCCACCGAAGTCGCGCGTTACGAGGGATATGACGTAAGCGCTCTTGGCGTCATACGATTGAATGGGAGCGTCTAGGGTGTGAGAACGACCTATGTCAGGTTGCTCGCTGATCAACTCGATTAAAACCACCCCGTTTCAGAATCTCTTGTGCGTCGATGTCGATCAGCCATTTGTAAAAATCCCGAGCCTGATCTGTTGGCATATTTGCAAGTCCGATGCCGTAGGTTCCGGTCACGGCAATTGGATCGGGTAACTCAATGAAGCGGATGTTGGCGTTGTCAGCCACAGCGGCGAGGGCATTAGATAGGTAGGTCAGGAGCACCTGTACATTTTCAGTTTCCATGAGCCAGCCGTATTGGTTCCGGCCCGTGGGGGCGTTGGGTGTTTCGCGTCCTCCTGTGATCAAACGAGTTTTTTGCTCGAGGATCTCCAATGGGACGCCACTGTGTTGGCTCACTTTCTGTAACACCTCAATTTCATGATCACTGGTTGGGTCCAGTCCGGTGGTGGACATCCCCACAGAGATGTTGGGGCTGATCAGAGTTGAAATGACATCACTGGCTTGCAAGTTCAGATCGGCTTGATACAAGAGCACCATGGTATTGAAACCGAGAATATTGATTTCCTCTAGGAATCCATGAGCTTTAAGTGTTTTGGTGTGTGTTGTCGAAGCGGAAAGATACAAATCAAACGCTTGGCCGGCTTCGATTTTCGCGCGCAACGATCCGGACGGGCCAAAGGTGGTCTGAATCCGTACAGAGTGTTCTTGTTGATACAAGCTTGTCAGACAGGGCATAAGGTGGGTCATGCTTCCCGCGGCAAATACCCGCACATCTGACATGACCACCTCCTGCACCCCTCAGACTATCCGTTCGTGTGTTATTTCGCGTTCGGGAAGAATAGCTGATCACCATTAACTTTATACGCAGCAATGGCCTGTTGTCCCCTGTCTGAGATCAGCCAGCTGATGAATCTCTGGCCAGCCTCAGTTTTGACTGACGGACATTTCTTACCGTTAACTAGGATCACACCGTACTGATTGAAGAGACGCTTGTCGCCTTCGACATGGATCTTGAAATCACCTTTGTTGCCAAATTTTGTCCAAGTGGCACGATCTGTCATCGCATAGGCGCCCATGCCAACCGCAGCGTTCAAAGTCGCACCCATACCAGAGCCTGTTTCGCGATACCACTCACCTGAGCCTATGGTTGGATCGGTTGCAGCAACTTCCCAAAGACGCAGCTCAGCTTTGTGTGTTCCCGAATCATCACCCCGTGATGCGAAAAGGGCCTTTTTTGCTGCAATGGCTGTCAACGAAGCCGCAATATCTCGCGATCCGCTGATTCCTGCTGGATCGTTTCCTGGACCGACAACGATAAAATCGTTGTACATCAGGTCGAAACGCTCAACGCCAAAACCTGATTTGACGAATTTTTCTTCAGACGCCTTGGCGTGAACCAAGAGCACATCGCCATCGCAGTTCGCTGCGTTTTTGATGGCCTGGCCAGTTCCAACGGCAACCACATTGACTGTCAATCCAGTATCGGCCTTCGCAATAGGCAATAAATAATCATACAAACCTGAATTTTTTGTAGATGTTGTGGATTGGACCAAGATGGAGTCTGCTTGAGCGAGTGACGCCACAGGAAAGACTATTGCGAACCCAAGGGATTTTAGAGCTGATTTAAACGACATTTGAAAGTACCTCTCTCATTATGATGGTTACAACACGAGTTCTCCGTTTAGATAGGCTGTTGCCTCCCGTGATTGCGGATTCGTGAAGAAGGTGTCGGCATTGCTGTGCTCTGTGATCCGGCCGCGATGCACGAAAATTACATCGGATGCGAGCCGCTTGGCTTGCCCGATGTCATGGGAAATAAAGAACGTTTTAACACCCAAGGCGGTTGCCTCAAGAATCAGATGCTCGATGATGAGAACCGATGCGGGATCCAGACTGGCAGTTGGCTCATCGAGAAATAAAACGCGTGGCTGGGTGAGCAGGGCGCGTGCGAGAGCGAGCCGTTGCTGCTCTCCTCCAGAAAGCAGTCGCGCCGGTTGGTGTGCCTTGTCCAATAGATGCACTTGAGTCAGTGCCTGATCGATTGCGTCTTCCGCTAAGTTGCGGCCTTGAGTCGCGAACAGCAGATTGGCGCGGGCGGTTCTACGCAGCAACACCGCTTTCTGGAACACCATCGCTTGCTGATGTCGCGTGGTATTTGCGCTGTGCCCAAAGAACTGAATGTCTCCATGACTCGGCGTGAGCAAGCCATGCATGCATCGCAGCAATAAACTTTTCCCTGCACCATTAGGACCCATCACCATGGTTGTTCCGGAATGTGTCGTGACGAAGTTGATGTCGTGCAACAACGTAGTTCCGTCAAGGGTTAGCCTCAGATCACTGATTTGAGCCGTAGGCCCGCCTGTCGCTCGTTGAGTCATTTCAGACATAGGCATTTCTCTGCGCGCGTGCTTTGACCCAAGTCACCATCGCGTTCACAAAGATAGCTAAAGCCAGAAGAATCATGCCGAGGCCCAGGGCAATGGCTAGTTCGCCCTTAGACGTCTCGAGCGCGATCGCGGTAGTCATGACGCGGGTGAGGTGATCGATGTTCCCACCAACAATAATGACTGCACCCACTTCTGAGATAGCGCGTCCAAAGCCTGCTANTACNGCAGTGACGAGGGAATAGCGAGCGTCCCAGAGATAAGCAGGTACNGCGTGGCGCAATGGAATTTGTAGGCTTTGAAATATGTCCCGGTATTCCCGATGCAAATCATCCATTACNTGAAAGGTAAGTGCAGCGATGATGGGCGTGATCAGCACCACCTGAGCGATTACCATGGCGGTGGGTGTATAGAGCAAGCCCAGCACCCCGAATGGTCCAGAGCGTGACAACATCAGGTAAACCAGTAGTCCGACCACGACTGGAGGCAGACCCATCAATGAATTGAGTAGGGTGACACAGGCTTTTTTACCGCGGAACTGAGTCATTGCCAGCGTCGCACCGATTGGAAGGCCGAGTGCGACGGAGAAAAACAATGCACTGAGGCTGACCTGCACCGACAGCCCAAGAATTTCAAACAGGTCAGGGTCTCCAGAGAGAATTAAAGAGACCGCTTGTGAGAATGCTTCNCCCAGCATTGTTATGTTTAATTTCCGTTATATGTAAATAAAACACAATTCTGAGGTTTGCATGAATAATTGCAACCTGTTTAAGCTGTGAAAGTTGATTTATTTGTAACCGGGCGACAATTCGTGTCATCAAAGACAATGCGTTACATGGCCGAATCGTCGGCAGCTTTTGCTGACCTCGGGACTTTTTTACCCCTGATGCTTGGGTTGGTGGTCGTAGCTGGTATGGACCCAGTGGGCTTACTGTATGGCTTTGGGTTGTTCGCACTTCTGACTGCTGCGGTGTATCGGCGTCCCATCCCCGTGCAGCCTATGAAAGCGGTGGCTGCAATGGGGATTGCGGGATTGATTTCCGCTGACGTGTTGGTGGCCACCGCGCTTTTAATGGGAATAATTTTGATCGGGTTGAGCCAAACCGGTTCGATTGGTTGGCTCAAGCGAATGATCCCTAAAACAGTGCTTCATGGCATGCGGCTGGCGCTGGCAGTTAACCTGTTGATGGTTACGATTGATNTGGGTGAGCCTCAGTGGCTTGGTGTCATGGCGCTCCTCGGCGCACTGCTTCTACTTCAACTGACTCGTTTGTCTTCTATCAGCTGTGTGTTGATCGTAGCAGTTGGATGGGTCGTATTTTCCAACCAAAACACCGTGACTTGGTCATATACGGGTTGGAATTGGCCGCAGTGGATTTGGCCACAATGGAGCGATTTCCAAATCAGTGTGCGAGACGCGGTACTGCCCCAGTTGGCTCTGACGTTGACCAACGCGTTAATTCTGACNGCAGTGATTGCAAAAGACTATTTCCCNGATGATTCCGGGCGCATTACTGAGCAACGCCTTGCGCTAACGTCGGGCGTGGCCAATTTCTTGCTCGCTCCTCTCGGTGCCATGCCAATGTGTCATGGCGCCGGAGGTTTGGCAGCTCACCGTGCGTTGGGTTCGACCACTGGCCTTTCGATCGCAGTGTTCGGCTTGTTTTGTCTTTTTTTGGCTGGTGTCTTTGGCGCTTCGTCCTACGCAATCCTTGCAAGTATTCCAAGCGAGGTACTTGTCACTTTGGTCATCTATGCCGCCTGGGTTCTGGCTGATCCATCGGCCATTATGAAGGCCAAGCCCTCATGCCAAATTCTGATTTTTTTGATGGTTCCTGTGGCAATGGCGTTCGGTTTAGTGGCATCACTTGTTTTTGGGGTGTTGGCGGAGAAGCTCCGTATCAGGTTGTTACAAATCAACCGAAATTGAAATCGTAAGATTCTGAGTTACTGAATTTCATTACACTTTATTGCTTTAGATGAGTCTTTAGTTCTTGCTTGCTCATATAGGCGTCACGGCATTCCTGCGGAAATTTTGCAGGTTATTGCATGTTGTAAGAGTCGACTTTGGCGAGTACTGTCGAAATTCTAAGGAAAGAATGGTCTATGACTCCTCAAGGAGTGGACTGACAAATAACGATAAAAAGAGAGGAAGATATGCAGAAATCACTCTATATCGACCCGGAAAAGTGTACCGGATGTCTGCAGTGCGAAATGGCGTGTTCGTTTGAAAATACGGGGACGTTTAATCCATCGCAATCGCGAATCAAAGTGTTCAGTTTTGAAGATGCGGGTCGAAAAGTGCCATACACCTGTACGCAGTGCGACGAAGCATGGTGCATGCAGGCTTGTCCTGTAGATTCGATCAAACTTGACGTTGTCACCGGGGCTAAGGTCGTCGATGAAGACACCTGCGTTGGCTGTAAGGTCTGCACAATTTCCTGTCCTTTCGGGACCATCAACTATGTCGCCGAAACTGGAAAGGTTCAAAAATGCGACTTGTGCGGTGGCGACCCAGCTTGTGCNAAAGCGTGCCCGACCGATGCAATCACATTTGTTGATGCAAACTGGACTGGGCTGGAAAAAATGCGTAAGTGGGCCGGTAAGGCTAACGAAGCAAGCTTGTAAGGGGGTATGTCAGATGGGTTGGACTCGAAAAATTCTCCGTGTGAATCTCACCGACGGTACGTGTAAATCTGAGAATTTGAATATGCAGTGGGCCATGGATTACTTGGGCTCTCGCGGTTTGGCGTCGAAATATCTGGTTGAAGAAATCGACCCCAAAGTGGATCCGCTCTCGCCGGAAAATAAGCTCATCATGGCGACTGGGCCATTGACGGGCACAACCGCATCAACGGGTGGACGGTACACGGTGGTCACGAAAGGACCACTGACTGGCACGATAGCCTGTTCGAATTCAGGTGGTTATTTTGGCGCAGAAATGAAATTCGCCGGTTGGGATATGGTGATATTCGAAGGGAAATCACCGAAACCGGTGTATTTGATGATTGAGAATGAAAGCGCCGAGTTGCGCGATGCCTCACACCTCTGGGGTACCACTACATGGCACACCGAAGAACAGATTAAAAAAGAGAATCAAGATCCGCAGATTCGTGTGTCCTCGATCGGTAAAGCCGGTGAGATTGGTGTGATGTATGCCTGTGTCGTCAACGACCTGCATCGTGCAGCCGGCCGATCAGGTGTGGGCACAGTGATGGGATCCAAAAATCTGAAGGCTGTTGCGATTCGGGGAACGCGTGGCGTCTCTGGGCTTGATGACTTCGAAGCGTTTAATAAGGTGACGACGGAGAAGAAAAAAATCTGGCTGAGAACGCTGTGACTGGTGAGGGTTTGCCTGCATACGGTACCCAAGTGCTGATGAATGTGATTAATGAAATGGGCGCTTTACCCACTCGGAATCATCGGGATGTGGCATTCGAAAGCGCGAATGATATTTCCGCTGAAGCAATGGCCAAACCACGGGAAACAGATGGGAAGCCACATTTGGTCACTAACCAAGCATGCTTTGGTTGCACGATCGCTTGTGGTCGGATTTCGAAGATCGATGAAAAACACTTCTCTGTTGTCAATAAGCCTCAATATCACGGCGCTTCTGGAGGTCTCGAATATGAAGCGGCCTGGGCACTCGGAGCAGCCAATGGAGTAAAGGATCTTGAAGCATTGCAGTATGCGAATCTGATCTGTAACGAGCAGGGTATGGACCCCATTTCCTTTGGCGCAACGATCGGTGCGGTGATGGAAATGTTTGAAAATGGAACTCTAGACGAGAAAACAATTGGCGTGAAAGCGCCATTTGGTTCGGCTGAGGCCCTCTGTGAACTAGTCGATATGACGGCCAATGGCGAAGGTTTCGGCAAGGAAATTGGTCTTGGCTCGAAGCGTCTCTGCGAAAAGTATGGCCAGCCTGAGCTGTCAATGAGCGTGAAAGGGCAGGAGTTTCCGGCATACGATTCGCGTGGAATCCAGGGTATGGGTCTCACGTACGCGACGTCCAATCGGGGTGCATGTCATCTACGATCCTACACGGTGGCCTCAGAGGTGCTTGGAATCCCTGTGAAAACGGATCCGCTCACCACGGAAGGAAAGCCCGATCTGGTCATGGCATTCCAGGACGCCACAGCGGCATTTGATGCGTCAGGTTTGTGCATTTTCACGAGCTTTGCTTGGTCACTTGGCGATATACAGCCGCAAATTGATGCAGCCTGTGAAGGGGACTGGTCAATGGAGAAGCTCAGTGAAGTGGGAGAGCGGATTTGGAACATGGAAAAAATGTTCAACCTCGCAGCCGGTTTTACGAAAGCTGATGACCAGTTGCCAAAAAGGTTAACAACAGAAGCGGCGAAAGAGGGGCCAGCTAAAGGGCTCGTCGCTGGCGTGCCTGAGATGCTTCCTGAATACTATGAGAAGCGTGGATGGGATACAGAGGGGCGGCCTAAGGCAGATACGCTCAAGCGTCTGGGGCTTTGATTCTGCTCGGGAACGGTTGGCCTATGCCAACCGATTCCCACTGNTTTTGTAATAACCCTTCTAAAGTTATGTTCCGTTTCTGGCGCTGACAATTGAGGTTGCTTTGATGAAATACTTGATCCTCGGTAATGGCCCTGCAGGGGTGATTGCTGCTGAAACACTTCGTAAAGCGGATCCAAACTCTACGATCAAAATGATTGGCAGTGAAGTTGAGCCGCCTTACTCACGAATGGCTATCCCTTATTTCCTTGAAGGTAATATTGATGAGGCCGGTACTTATTTACGTAAAAGCTCGAATCATTTTGATCGGCTCAGCATCATCAACGAGGTGGGTAAGGCCGTGGCCGTCAACTCATCTGAAAAGCAAGTTCATCTCGCGGATGGATCGACAGAGTCCTACGATAAGTTACTTATCGCGACAGGCTCGTACCCAATTCGCCCCCCTATCCCTGGGATTGATTTGCCGAATGTGCATACCTGTTGGACCCTCGAGGACGCTCGAGCGATTTCCCGATTGGCAACGCAGGGTAAAAAGGTTGTGCAGGTGGGAGCTGGATTTATCGGCTGCATCATTTTGGAGGCGCTTGCCAAAAATGGGGTCGACTTGACGGTCGTCGAGTTGGGAGACCGAATGGTGCCNAGAATGATGACACCAAAAGCGGGGTCGATGATCAAAGACTGGGTGCAGTCNAANGGTGTCCGCGTTGTGACTTCAGCNCGAGTNGAGCGGATTGATTCAGTGGACTCNGCGGATACGAGTGGTCAAAGGATGACTGTGGCCGTCTCTAATGGTGAAGCAATCGAGTGTGATCTGGTCATCATGTCAGCTGGAGTGAAGCCCAATATTGATTTTCTCAGTGGGTCCGGCGTCGAGATCGCAAACGGGGTTCTAGTTGATCGCAACATGCGTTCATCGATTCCTGATATTTATGCGGCGGGGGATGTGGCAGAAGCACCTGATCTATTTAGTCAGACCCCGATGGTCTCCGCAATTCAGCCAAATGCAGCAGATCAAGCGCGAATCGCTGCCATGAATATGGCTTCCCGGTCTGTACCCCACGCAGGAGTTTTGGCCATCAATGTCCTAGACACCTTAGGCCTGATATCAAGCTCTTTCGGTGAATGGGAAGGTGTTGAAGGAGGTGACGGAGTTGAGTTGGCCGAGGCAAAGTATCATCGATACATTAGCTTGCAATTTAAAAACGATGTTTTAGTCGGAGCGACATCCGTTGGTCTCACTCAACATGTCGGAGTGTTGCGTGGATTGATTCAAAGTCAAACGCGATTGGGTGATTGGAAAGAAATTCTTTTAAACGATCCTCTGCGTGTGATGGATGCCTACCTTGCATGTGCGCAAAAGCCGATGGCACTCAATGGCTAATAAGGACATCACGTTAAAACTTTACGCAAGCCTTGCTGAGTTTTTGCCGCCAAGTGCAAAAGACAATAAGGCGGTTATCACAGTGGAGCCAGATGAAACGGTTTCGGATCTGATAAAGCGTTTTCATTTGCCAGAGCGTCTTGTGCATCTTGTATTAATCAATGGGGTGTATATCGAACCCGAGGAGCGAGCAAAACGGTACCTCAAGTCGGGTGAGGTGCTGGCTATTTGGCCGCCGGTTGCAGGTGGATAAGTATGAAAAGCGCTGAGCTCGACGTGCTGGTTAGGCAAGTTTCAGCTTCAGTTAAAGAGTACGAACAAGGGCTCAGGCAAGCGGTGCCCGGCGGGGTGTCTGGCGGGCCATCGCGTTTTTCGATCGTGGATGGGCCAGTGTCTATTGAGGTCGAAGTTGAAGTGCAGCCTGATTTCGTGATCGCCTTAATGCGCCTACCCTCTTTAATTGCCACATGGCGATTTAAAACGGGAACGTTAAACGAGCGTAGGGCTTGCCTTGAACGAATCGATTGGTCCATGAAGCGCGGTGGCGGGTAGATGGATGATCAGCAACTTATTCGGTACAGCCGCCAGATTCTAGTTCCTCAGGTTGACCTCGAAGGACAGGTGCGACTCGCAAGTGCTCATGTACTTATTGTGGGTGCCGGGGGCTTAGGAAGCCCTTGCGCTATCTACCTCGCCGCAGCCGGTCTTGGAAGAATCACACTGTGTGACTTCGACTCTGTCGATTTGAGTAATTTGCAACGCCAGATTCTGCACAACGAGTCGCGGCTGGGTATGAATAAAGCCGCCTCAGGCGCCTTGACATTAACGCAGGTCAATCCTTCGTGTGTTGTTGATGCGATGGTGGAGCGTGCTGATTCCGACTCACTTGGAGAAAAAATTTCACAAGTCCAAGTGGTCGTTGATTGCAGTGATAACTTTGAAACCCGTCACTTACTGAACCGTTTATGTGTTGAGTTTCGAATACCTTTGGTGAGTGGTGCCGCCATTCAAACCACTGGGCAGCTGACGGTATTTGACTCACGCGCCAAGTCATCACCTTGTTATGCCTGCTTCCTTCCAGAACACACTGAACGCGCTGAGTTGGACTGTGCATCCAGTGGGATCTTGGGGCCTGTGACCGGAACGATTGGTGCAATGCAGGCGACAGAGGTAATAAAGTTACTTGTCTCAGGAACTAGTCATCTTGTGGGTCGTGTTTTGTTGTATGACGCCTGGCTTTGCGAGTGGCAGTCGGTAGACATTGTGAAAAAGCCCGGCTGTCTTGTATGTGGGGCGTGACTGATTGCGAAAGTTGCCAGCTTCTGGTGTTGATTGGTGTTGCTGGTTCTGAAGACAAATGGCGAGACCGGGATGAATTGCATGTCTACCCCTGCTTTAGGAGGTTCGCAAAGCGCGCATTGCGTGTGCTACCACTACCGAGCAGCAATAACCGAGTGTATGAATAAACGTTGATGAGAGTTTGCGTAGTTACATTTTCTCTATTCGAGTGGACACTATTTGGGAATTACTTTTGGAACGCGAAGCTTTCACGTCTTATAAAATCGACCTGCCCACTTGGCATTCGGAAACGAAACAGTTCTCTTCGGCTCTCTTATTCGTTGAAACTGGCGACTGGCGGCAGGCATAAGAGAGTGGTCTCTGGCGATCTTTTTTAATTTTGTGCAGGCGATAAAGTTGAACACCTCACTGAAGATTCTTTAAATTGGGCGCGATCTTAGTCAAACAACAAATAAAGAGAACCTATGAAAATTGCGATCCTCGATGATTATTACGACCGTGCCGCATCCTATGCAGATTGGAATTCGATTGACTTTGCTAGCATAAATTTCATTGACCACCATATCGCTGACGAAAGCGCGTTGATCGAACGTCTTTTACCTTACGATGCTGTCGGGCTCATGCGCGAGAGGACGCCTTTTCCGAAATCTATTATCAATAGTCTCCCGAATCTTAAGCTGATTGTGACCTCTGGAAAGCAAAATGCGGCGATTGACGTAAAGGCTGCAGCAGAACGTAATATTGTGGTCTGTGGCACACCATCTCCAGGGCATGCAACGCTGAACTCGCTTTTTTACTTGTCATGACTCTTTGTAGAAAACTTGTGCCGCTCGTAAATGGGCTACAAATTGACCAACAATGGCAATCCGTCATGGGCAATGATTTGCGCGGTAAAACGCTCGGTATTTTGGGCCTAGGTCGTTTAGGTTCCCAGGTTGCAGCCCTAGGTCAGGCGATCGGTATGCGAGTCGTCGCTTGGAGTACAAACCTCGATCCAGAGACCTGTAACGAAAAAGGTGTCGAATACGTCTCCAAAGAGGCCCTTTTCGAACGCTCAGACTTTGTTTCGATTCATCTGCGATTATCTGAACGAAGTCGTAACCTTGTTACATTAAAAGAACTGAGCGCGCTCGGAACAACTGGTTATCTGGTGAATACCTCTCGTGCAGAAATCGTTAACCATCAAGACTTAATTACTGCGCTGGATGGCGGACTAATCGCTGGAATCGCGACCGATGTATTAACGCAAGAGCCGCCTCTTGCAGATGATCCAATCGTTAACCATCCACGCGCTCTGGTTACGCCGCATATTGGATACTGCACTGAAGAGACATTCCGCGTGTTCTATAGCGAAATGGTAAATGCCTTTCGAGCATTTCATGAGGGGAACCCAATCAACGTCATTGAACCCAAAGCCTGACATTCAGGCTTTGGTCATTTGAGATTCGCGAATTAAAGCAGCTAGCCGGAAAAATCCGTGTGCCATTTTTGTGTACGGCAAGGTTACAAAAAATGCAGCAATGCTGGCGAGATGAATGTTCAGCATGGCACCGGCTGCAGCCGTTCCACCAAGCCAATACAGCAAGAGACCTGAAGTGGATACAAGCCACAGGATTGAAATAAATCCGTATTCACCAGATCTTCGATCAGAAACCCCAAGCTTAGGATCTGATTTAGTCTTGAGATACAAAAGCTTTGATGTACCTAGCGTCAGGAGTATCCCGCCGGATACTCCCAATAGTTTAGGTAACGATAGAAATGGATAAGGTGCTTCGAGTCCAAAACCATAGTGCATAATTGTCGCAACGGAAGTTGCAGCGAAACACAAGAGAAAACCGTACATCGTGGCGTGGTGCGCCCATTTTCGCGTTTTACTGTATCGATCTGTGTTCTCGTAGTTACAACCCTGGCCCATACCACCGTCGAGGTTTTTCATTGTCCCCGCCGCATGGAAAGCTGAAGTTAAATCTGCCCAACGAATCCAGTCACCCCCGACTGTATTCCAATACCGATAGAGACCGACAAAAAGAATTAATAACGGACCGAAAAACAGTGGCGTAAATACAGCGACCAGACTGTTGTGTGAAATTAAACTATAAAAAGTCTCATCGGAGATCCAAGGAATATTCCCGACCAGCCCAAATAGGATTGCGGCCACCATTGTGATCAAAGCAATGGTCCAACCATTGCTTTGTAATTTCATGGCGATCAAGGAGCCGGGAACATGCGATTCCCAACTTTCTACTCGAACATCCGCCAGCGCTTTGGGTATGTTCAAATCAAACTCGTGTGGACAAGTGTACTGGCAACTGTGGTAACAAGCCTGACAGTTATGACAAAGGTTGGCCATGTGAATAATGTTTTCATCATTGAAACTTCTATATCGCGTCATCGCCTGAAATGACGCACAAAAGCCCTCGCAATATCGACACGCATTACAAATCGCTAATTGCCGATTAGCCTCCTCAAGCGCTTTGGCGTGCATAGTCAGCGGCCTCCTTCCCAGCGATACGGCCAAACACCGTTCCGATTGTCATACCAAACCCGGCCAAGTAGCCCTGCCCGAGAATACTTCCAGCCATAATCTCGCCTGCTGCCCACACATTTGTCGCGCGCTCGTTTGAAAACGAGACACGAGCATCTCCGTCAACTTTGAATCCCAGATAAGTGAAGGTCACTCCCGGCCTCAATTGGTAGCCATAAAATGGCGGAGTATCAATTGGCCGCGCCCAATTTGTTTTAGCGGGCTTCAGGTCTTTTGTTGATAATCCATCAAGCTCTGTCGGATAGAACTCCCCGTCCTGACAGGCTGCATTGAACTTCGAGATTGTCTTCTCAACCGATTTTACTGGGAGTCCCAGTTTTTCGGCCAACTCAGTGATTGAATTTGCCTGAGTCGCAGTAAAAACCGTTGGCATAAAGAGGTTATGAGACTTCTGATCGATAATCGCATATCCCACTTGATCAGGCTGCGCCGCAACCAATCGCCCCCAAATCGCATAGCGCTTTGGCCAAACATCCTCGCCTTCGTCATAGAACCGCTCGCCATTTTTGTTCAAAACGACGGAAAACGGCACGCAATCGACTCGTAACAATCCCGCCGTCGTATTCAGGAGCTCGCCCATCGATGGCCACGGCGTGACACTGGGTTGGGTCGCCAACCTGATCGGCTCCTTTGTCTAAAAGATTCTTGAGTACTTCCCCGGTGTTATAGGGGGTACCACGAATAAGGAAGTTTTTCGCGGCATCGCCCCAGGCACGAGTTAACCATTCCTTGTTCGATTCAAAACCACCAGACGCCAAAACAACAGCCCGTGCACGAATGTAAGATTGCTTGCCTTTGATATCGACTAGGACACCGTCAAATAATCGATCTTGAATGACGATATCCAACACTGTTGCGAGATAATGAACATCAACGCTCAGATCTTCCAAACGGTTGTAATAGGCGTTCACGAGTGCTTTACCACCTCCCAAGAAGAAGGCGTTCGTCCGCGATAACGATAACGTTCCGGATAGCGATTCTTGAAAATAGACGCCTTGACTTTGCATCCAGTCATAACATTCTTCAGAGTGGCGGATCGCGAGCCTTGCAAGAGATTCGTCAGTATCTCCCTTAGTAACCTTCACCAGATCCTCAAAGAACTCATCTTCAAGGTACTGATCGGTCAGCACACCCTTAGGAGTTTGATGCATGCATCGAAAATTCCGCGTGTGACGTGAGTTTCCACCACGATAAGAACGACGNGCTCTTTCCAAAAGCAAGACTTTAGCTCCAGACTCGGCTGCTCTAATCGCCGCACATAAAGCCGCATTGCCTCCCCCGACCACAATTACGTCATAGGAAAACGGTTCCTCTCCTGGACGNACTAATGCAGTGTTTGGCTCAATTTTCGGTATTTCGATAGGCATCGGTTGCTCGTTCGTGGAATTGTCGTAATCGGTAGCGCTGAGCGTTTGTAAGATGCTCACCCATAACCTTCTCAGCCAAAGTAGCATCGCGTGCTCTCAACGCTTCTAGCAACAATCGATGTTCTTCGATTGCTGTTTCAGCACGCTCTGGAAATTCCATGGTCGAAGGGCCTAATATGAGCATCGCTTTTTGAACTGACTCAAGGGCCTTCCATAGGTATCTATTTTTCGCGCTATTCAGAATAGCAACGTGGAATGTGTGATTGAGGAGAGCCATCTCGCGGGAGTCGTGCCGAGCATCCTCCATNCCCGCCTGTATGACCTCAAGTTCTTGCAATTCAACATCGGTGATTACACGCGCACTCATTTGCGCTGCTGTCCGTTCGAGCACCTCGCGGATCTCGTAAAGCTCAATAACTTCGGCATAAGATAAATCGCGAATGACCATTCCAAATCGGGGCTCTGAGATCACCAAACCGTCCGATTCGAGGCGTCGTAAAGCCTCTCGAACGGGGGTGCGACTGACGCCAAGCTCCTCAGCGATGATTTGCTCGCGCAGATAATCTCCGGGCTTCAATTGGCCTTTCTGAATTCGGACCAGCAATAATTGATAGCAACCAATTGCTTGGTTTTCTCTCACTTCTGTCATATTCTCGACGGTATACTTTTGAATACCACTGTGTCAACACTAAGGATTTTGGTTGAAGCAGCAAGTATCTACTATCGCACTCTGTCTTATTTGTGGCGTTATCCTCAATACGCTTGGAACGCCACTTCCATTTTTATTCGGTTCACTCGGCGGTTGTCTCATTGGGGCTCTGTTAGGAATGGATCTCAAAGGCATCCCAATATGCTCAACTGTGAGTCGAACGATTCTCGGTGTTGCGATCGGAACTTCACTGAGCTGGGCGCTCGTCATTGCCATTCCCGACTATGCAACGACTCTCGTACTGATTCCACTCTATGTCGTGCTGATTGGCGTCTGTGGCATTCCTTATTTTCATCGAGTGTTTCGTTACGATCTTCCAACATCGTTCTACGCAGCAATGCCGGGCGGTCTCCAAGATATGGTGATCTTTGGAATAGAAGCAGGAGCGAACCCTCGTTCGCTATCACTAATCCATGCAACNCGAGTTTTAGCGTTAGTCACAGCTGCACCACTGGTGCTGGTCTATTTTTTTGATTTACCTCTCAATAGATCACTCGGCGATCCTATTGCCGCATTGCCTGTCTCAGAGCTCATACTTCTTTTTGGGATNGGCATTTTAGGATGGCAAGTATGCAAGCGAATCGGAATGTTCGGAGCTTCTGTGTTAGGACCCTTATTGTTCTCTGCGCCACTTGCCTTGGCAGGAGTCCTCACCCACCGCCCACCACAAGAAGCGATTTTGGTGTCTCAGTTCTTCATCGGTATCGGCATCGGTGCTCACTATAAGGGAATCACTGTGAGCGAGTTAAAACGAGACATCCTCGCCGCTCTCGGCTACGTCCTGATTCTCGCCGGTATTTCCNTAGCAACCATCGCTATCGCAGTGGAGCTCAGTACNCTGCAANATGCGGATCTCTTTTTGGCGTTTTGGCCGGCTGGTCAAGCCGAATTAGCAGTGTTGTCCCTAGCAGCCGGCGGAAATCTTGGCGTGATCGTTTTGCATCATTTAGTTCGGATTATCTTGGTCATTATGGGCGCACCGATAGTGAGTAGAGGGGTATTGAAATCGGTAAAAAACAAGATTTAACGGAACCGATGCTCCAAGAACAGCTCTGCAAGTGACTGAGCCAAAGGATCTAACTGTCTTCCTCTACGTCTGATTAAGCCCACAACGCGACGAATCTGGGGCTCAATTAGCTGAACACTGCACAGAATCGGATGGTCAGATTTTGGCATAGCCATAGACGGAACCACTGCAATTCCTAATCCCGCCTCTACAAGGCCAATCATCGTGGTGCCATGTTGAGTTTCAAAGATACTTCGCGGCTTAATTTTCTGCGAAGCAAGCGCCTGATCGATGATCAACCGATTACCTGATCCCTTATCAGCAGCGATATAGTCGTAGTCGGCTAGTTCACTCCATCTTACGGTACCTTTGGCGGCGATAGGATGATCTCGCCTGCATGCTGCGACAAATGATTCCTCTACCAATTCTGTAAATTCGACATCTTTATCCTGAGAGCCAACAAAATTGATACCGAAATCAGCATTACCTCTCGCGACGTCGAGGAGAATATCGTTTGCACTAGAATCGATTAGCTTCACTTTTACGTTGGGAAATTTGTGATGAAACTCTTTTATCACACCCGAAGCGAAGTAATTCACGGCAGACGGCACGCAACCTACGATCACCTCTCCGCGATGCGAGGAGTCGGATCCTTTGACGCCAAGTATTGTTGTGTCTAAATCTGAAAGAATACGCTCAACGTGCCTCCGGAAATCGCGACCTGTCGCTGTTAGAGTTACTCGTCGAGTTGTACGAACAACCAGTTGAGTCTCGATAGACCGTTCTAGCTTATCAATCCTGCGACTCAACGCTGGTTGCGAAATATGAATTTGCTCTGCCGCCCCACTAAAGGAGCCGACGTCTGCTAACGCACGGAACGCTACAAGGTCATCGATATCTACTTTTGCCACTTCTATAAATACACAATTTGCATTAATCCATTATATTAATGCATTTAATTTTTTGATCACAGTGATAGAAGATCATCTTAGGTAATCGAGCTTTGCTCATAGCCAGAAACAATAAGCAAAAATAAGTGGATCAAATATGAAACTTCTACGAAAAAAACTTTTTACCGCTGCGGCTGCAGTATTGATGTCTCAGGCAGCGTTCGCCGAAGTCAATATGGCGGGTAAGACGATCGAATGGACCATACCTTTTTCTGAGACAGGCGGATCAGCCAAATGGGCTAATTTCTTTGCCCCTTTGTTATCTGATGCCCTACCTGGGAACCCAACAGTCGTTGTGAAATTCATGCCCGGCGCTGGCTCAACTAAAGGTGCCAACTGGTTTCAACGTCAAAAACATACTGATGGAACCGTTATGTTTGGATCATCGGGGTCGACTCAATTCCCGTACCTACTCGACGATCCTCGAGTGCAGTATGAATACAACGACTGGGTTCCTGTAATGGCATCTGGCACTGGCGGTGTCGCGTACCTAAACGCTGAAGCGGGTGCAAAGTTTGATGGGTCAGCCAACAATCTGAAAGATATTCAGTTCGTTTACGGCAATCAAGGTGCAACTAGGCTCGACCTCGTACCTGCTATGGCGTGGGATATGCTCGGCATGAAAGTGAATCATGTGATGGGCATCAAAGGCCGTGGCGATGGCCGAAAAATGTTTGAATCTGGTGAAGCCAACATTGATTATCAAACTTCGGCAGGCTACCTCAAAGGTTCAAAAAAATTCGTAGATGACGGTACCGCTGTGGCAATGATGACATGGGGTGCATTGGATGACGAAGGCAATATCGTGCGAGATCCAACCTTCCCAGACATTCCCACCTTTAAAGAAGTTTGCGAAAAAACTGCGGGGTGTGATGTCAATGGAAAGGAGTTCAAGGTTTGGAAGGCATTTTTCGTCTCAGGTTTTCCAGTGCAGAAACTAGCCTTTTTGCCGGCGGGTACACCGAAGGAAGTTTCAGACACATATGCAGCGGCTTTCGAAAAAATTCGTAATCGACCTGATTTTGCAGCCCTTGCGGAAAAACGCTTAGGCAAATATCCATTGTTTGTCGGCGCCGGCGCCCAGAAGGCGATGAAAGTGGCAACCGATCTGGATCCGGAAGCGAAAAAATACGCTATTCAGTACTTAAAAGACCGTTTCAATGTCTCGTTGAAATAAGAGTCCACTACATGTTGTTGCTAGCGTAATGGCTAGCAACAACTCTTCGGAATCTTCATATGGAATTACTTTACACTGCTGCAGGAGCATTGGCGTCTGCATCCAGCCTTATCATGCACCAAGAAGTGTTTTTGTTTTTAGCCATCGGTGTGGTTTTAGGGCTATCAGTTGGGGTATTCCCAGGTCTAGGGGGCATTGCCGGCTTGTCTTTAATGCTGCCCTTCATTTTTGGTTTGGATCCGATTATCGGACTTGCTCTGATGGTCGGATTAATAGCTGTGGTTCCCACGTCTGACACATTTGCATCAGTTCTCATGGGTATCCCAGGATCCTCGTCTAGTCAGGCCACGGTATTAGATGGATTTCCTCTCTCGAAGCAAGGTCATGCTGCGAGAGCGCTCTCCGCTGCTTTTGCCTCATCACTGTTCGGCGGTCTTGTTGGCGCATTGTTCTTAACCATCTTCATTCTTGTTGCGCGTCCTGTGGTGTTGGAATTCCAATCTCCCGAGCTGCTAATGGTATCCATTTTCGGATTATCGATGGTTGGGATTCTTGCTGGCAAAATTGCTTTAAAAGGCGTGGCCTCGGCTGGTCTTGGGATAATGATCGCATCTATAGGTGAAGGACCATTTAATGGCGAATTACGGCTAGCTTCTTATGATTTCCCTTATCTGCTAGATGGTTTCAAGCTCGTTATCGTCGGTCTTGGCATATTCGCCATTCCAGAGATCGTCGCATTGTTACGCAAAGGCGGAAGCATCAATGAAAGCAGGGCGCTGGGAGACGGGTGGTTAACTGGAGTCAGAGATTGGTGGGAGCATAAGTGGCTTTCTGTCCGATGTTCAATTATTGGAGTCTTAGTAGGTGTCATTCCTGGTCTTGGAGGCTCTGTCGTTGACTGGATCGCCTACGGTCATGCAATCCAAACAACCCCTGATAAGAGACAATTCGGGAAAGGCGAAATACGCGGTGTTATTGCGCCTGAGAGTGCTAATAATGCAAAAGAAGGTGGTGGTTTAGTTCCGACGCTTTTGTTCGGCATTCCAGGCTCTGGGTCTATGGCAATATTTATCGGGGCGCTCGCACTTCTCGGCTCCGGCGAACTTGAAGTCGGTCAGTCCATGCTGACGGATAACTTGGACTACACATACAGTATCGTCTGGCTCTTAGCCCTCGCAAATGTGCTGGGTACAGTGCTTTGCATCATCTTAGCCCCACAAATAGCGCGCTTAACTTCAATTCCTTTTGTTCTAGTCGCCCCTTTCGTTTTTATGATTATTACTTTTGCGGCATTTCAGTCAGGCCAAGATATCCTCGACTTAGTTGTTCTGTTTTGTATCGGAATACTGGGAATTTTTATGAGGCGTTTTGATTGGTCTCGCCCCGCTTTTCTGATCGGGTTCGTTCTGGCGAAACCTGTTGAAAATTTCTCGAATAATGCATACCAGATCGCCGGGATACGGTTCGATCAGAATATTTCTGCTGGGATGGATTACGTTTTTGGACCAATTGTTATTGTTATTGCAATCATCACAGTTCTATCCGTGGTCGTCGGTCTTCGACAGGCTAAACACATCCAGCCCGAAGGGGATTTGGAAACGGGTGGTAAAAGAGCTCCGTTGGCCTTTCTACTTCTACTCGTGGCTTTTACAGCGATATTCCTTTTCAACATCGGGATGATTCCTGGCTATGCTTGGACGGATGCCGTTTTCCCTTTCACAATTGGATGCTTAGTATTCTCTATACTATTGATCTTGCTCGGCCAAATGATGTTGAAGCCCGAATCTGATGCTCTGTTTGTGGATTCAGAAGTACGGCCAGATTCTCATTCCGAACGATCGTTGTGGGGCACCATTAGCTGGTTCGTAGGGCTTTTAGTTGGCAGCATGATACGGGTTTCATTATCGCTTTGACATGCTTTCTCGCTTGTTTCTTCCGAGTACGAGCTAATTTATCTTGGCCGATGACGTCATTAATGACTGTCTGCGGGGTAGGTTTTATGATTTTCATGGGATGGATGTTGAACAGAGAGTTCCCGGGTGGTCTAGCTCAATCCATTTTCAGTCTTCCTTGGCCATTACGGTGAGAGTAGTTAAGTGAGTTTCCAGAAATCGTTCCCTTTTATCTTTATGCGCGGAGGTTCATCGCGCGGTCCTTACTTCAATAAAAAGGATCTACCGTCTGATCGGGATGAACTGAGCGAAGTATTGATTTCCGTTCTTGGTTCTGGTCAATTCTTGAACATTGATGGGATTGGCGGGGGCAATGCGGTAACCACAAAAGTCGCCATCTTGAGCCAATCTGATGATGACTGGGCCGATGTCGACTATTTCTTTGCTCAAGTGAGTGTTTTGGACAAAACAGTCGACTACCGCCCAACATGCGGGAATATTTTGGCAGGAGTCGGACCTGCAGCCGTTGAAATGGGTCTAGTAAAGATTGCTGGGGATCTCACCGAAGTAAAAATCAAAGCTGTGAATACCGGAGCGAGGGTCATTTCTAAAGTTAAAACCGATCTAGGAGCCGTTAACTATTTTGGAGATTGCCAGATAGATGGGGTTCCCGGCACATCATCTCCGATTCAATTACTTTTTCTTGATGTGGCAGGATCGTCCACAGGGAAGCTTTTTCCTACTGGATCAGCAACTGACGTTATAAGAGATGTGGAAGTTACTTGCATGGATCTAGCTATGCCCATGGTCATAGCTAGAGCAAGTAGTTTCGGATTAACTGGAAGCGAGTCGGTAGAGGAGCTCGAAAGCAACAGAGCTTTCTTCGAATCAATGGAAGCGATTCGCGTCGAGGCTGGACAGCGAATGGGTATGGGCGACGTGTCTGAATCAGTGACTCCAAAATTTGGATTAGTCGCTCAAGCCTCTGAGGTTGGACATATGATATGCAGGTATTTCATGCCTTGGCAGACCCACCCCTCTCTGGCAGTGACTGGAAGTCAGTGCTTAGCTTCTTGTGCGCTCGCACCAGGAACAGTTGCTTACGATCTTATGAAAACACCTGAGAACTGTCCTGCAACGATTATTTTGCATCATCCAATGGGAACGATGGAGGTCCTCGTTGATTTTGAAATTACTGCGAATAATCAGTTTGTCCATAAGTCAGCTGGTCTTACCAGAACAGCCCGCAAGCTGGCATCAGGAGAGGTCTTTGCGCATATTCCAAGCAATTAAGCGTCTAATAAAGACTCTTATAAAGCTAAATTGAATGGTCTTCGTCTTTCATCGTACTAAGGCCTCTCACAGCCGGCATTCGAATTTCTGGGCACATGGACACAAAAGGCCCTAAAAAATGCAACAAGGAACGCTCGATGTTTTCCGTCGCCATTTGTTGGCCGAAAGCATTAAATTGTTTATTTTTTGATCAACGCGCCGTCTAGATTCCAACCACTTCAATACAACCATTACCTGACTGTCCGTTATTCGTGATTGCGTTATCCAACACTCCTCAACCGAAGATCATAAGAGTCTTTATTCGCAACCTCGATCATTTTTAAGGTTTACGCCAAATCTCAAACTCGCGTGGCTTAAGCTCATTAGTGCACGGGTACCAAATATACTGTTGTCGGGTGGCGCGCCCGAGAGGATTCGAACCTCTGACCTTTGCCTCCGGAGGAAATTGCTCTCTAAAGAACCTCAATATTTGCAATGCTTTTAGATCCAAAATTGAGCAGTNTGCATGTTTTGTATTAAAGAATAATTAATAAGAGGATCTATAAAGGAATATAAGATTTTTGACAGTGTAGTGGTCAATAAAAACCTAAACCGAATCTAGACTGAGTATGCTTTAAAATTCTGATGATTTATACGACCGATAAAGATCAGCAAATAGTCAGGCGGTATGATAGTAGCGTC
>JGI26088J50261_1000116_pt1 | contig 46285 bp, 53 predicted proteins | sample SaaInl1SG_22_DNA_FD_50261 | JGI IMG/M metagenome (IMG submission 50261)
TGCTTTGATGGATTGATCACGATCAGTATTAAGTACAGCCTCGATGCGCACCGGATCTGCTGGACCACGCCAATCGCATTCGATGACGTCAACGATCAACCCGAAAGCCTCACACATCCGAATCCATTTGTCAGAAAACACTCCATGTCGACAAGCCAAGACTCGGTCGCCCTTCGACAACGTGTTCGAAATGGTGGCTTCCCAGCCGCCAGTCCCAGTGGATGGGAAAATAAAGATATGCCCATTCTCTAGCGAAAAAATTGATCTCAGCCCAGCAAAGAGTTCGGGCATCGCTTCAGCGAACGCAGGAGACCGATGATCAATTGTCGGTAAATCGATCGACCGCCTCACTGATTCCGGCAAGTTGGTCGGTCCTGGAATAAACACTGGATTGGCGTGGTTCATTAAACGCTCCTTTATATTATTTATAAGGCAACTTTACGGCCTTAAAAAACTTCCGTATATTTATTCGAAATAGAAATATTTAATTTTTGGTAAAAAAATATTTCATTAAATCAATAATTTAAATTTTCCAAAAATAAAATATAATTAAAAAATGAAAAATTTTGATTGGAACGCCCATGGACAATTTCGAGCCAACAAAGCGTNCCTGGAGGATAAATGAGCGCCACGGAGATCAAGAAACCAAGGGGGAGGCCACGTCAAACTGCGGTCGAAACGACACCTGCCAAAGCACTCGATAAGGGGTTAAGTGCGCTGCGACGAATCGCAGAATCGGATGGGATCTCGCTAAATGACCTATCGCTTGACCTTGATATGCCGTTGGCAACCCTGCATCGACTGTTACTCACACTCGAATCCCATGGATTCGTNCGTCAATCTAAATCTGATGCAACTTGGTCTATTGGTATCGAGGCATTTCGGGTTGGCAGCGCCTTCCCGAGAGCGGCCAAACTGTTAAGTGTTGCTCGACCCATTCTTAAGGACCTTGCGTTAAAAACCGGCGAGACTGCGAATCTTGGGGTCATCGATCAATCCGAAGTGATTTTCATTGCACAACACGAGACCCACCACGCCATCCGNGCATTTTTTAGGCCTGGATCGCGGAGCTCATGGCACTCTTCAGGAATTGGCAAAGCCATCGTCGCCTTCAGTGATCTCACAGATCAGCGATCACTTTTAGAAGCGGCACCCTTCGAGCAATTCACCCAGCACACTCTGGTACAAGAAGAGGAGTTACTTCAGGAGTTCAAACGGATTCGGAATGTGGGTTATGCGTTTGATCAAGAAGAACGATTTATTGGGATGCGCTGTATTGGCGCNCCAGTTTTCAACTCAAATAACCAAGTTGTTGCGGGAGTTTCGATTTCTGGGCCAGTTGCGCGAATGAACGATGACCAAATTGCACGATTAGGACAAATAACAGCTGGATATGGAGAAGAAATCTCGAAGCAGTTAGGTGCCGAAATGGAGGGTTGGAGTTTGCAGCACTCAAACTCNCATCACATTGTGTAGCTCAGTAACCGCCAACGTAAACCGGACCTAGTAGCGCCAACCGAAAATAAATCAGCAAGATTGCAGCACGCCATTGAAAACCCTCCTGTTAGGAAGGGTTCGATTCGAGTTCTACCCTATTTTTACTTCCCGACTCGCAGCGAAAATTTCAGTGTCGCTGCAAGCTCAAGACCAACGATTGGCATTGCGAGTCTACCAAAGCAATAAATTGGCACTGACCATTACATCGACTGCGTGGTATGCAACCAGTCAATCGCATCAAAAAGCGTCCAGGATCTTACCAATCTGTGCAACTAGAGGGCGCCTTAAGTATAAGAGATTAAAAACATTTTTTGCGTTCGATTGTCGATTGTGCAGTTGCGAAAAGAACTGTCCTCGCGTATCGTGCGCNCATCGGGAAACAGGGCTTGATTCCCTATCATTTGACGGCANATACCGATGACCTCCATGTTTGATAAGCTGGGCGGGACCCAAGCACTTAAGAGCATCCTTAGCGATTTTTATCAAGAGCTCTACCGACACAGCGATTTTAAAGGCTACTTTCGCGATGTCAGTCAACAGACAATTATTGAACACCAATGTCATTTTTTCGCATTTGCACTCGGCAAACCTTCGGAAATCTACAGTGATGAACGACTCGCTTCGGCTCATCAGCCGCACCACATCTCGGATCACGCATTCACGCAATTTGCCAATCTTTTTCACCACACGTTAATCGATCATGGAATCCATCGGGATGATGTGAAAGAGATCATGGTTCTCATTTACTCAAAACGAAGCTTTATCGTGCATCGTAAAAGCGCAAACACTTGAAACACGGACACCATCCAAGCAATTTCGAATGGATTGCTGAAGACAGGGCAGAAAGTCTACAAAACCAAATTGCTGGGCTGATAAGTAAAGGCAACCACCGTGTGGGTTGATGTCATCACCTATCTTCCCATTGCCGTGTATTTGGGTTGCATCTCGATCATTTGGCTTACTGCAAAGCAAATGCGACAACATTGGAAAACTTGGATATTGCTCTCGATCATTCCGATCCTACTAATCACAGCAGGTGTGATCGAAATTCGAGAAGCCACCAAGGAAGTGGCGCACGCCACCCTGCATGGCGTGATCTCGCTCTCGACCGCAATCGCTTTGCTAATTTGGGTCTGCACCCTCAGACAACTTCAGAAAATCCTAGAGACCAAGGCCCGGTATGACGACCTCACCGGACTTCTTCGAAGAGAAACTTGGATCGACGCCACTGAGCGTGAAATCTCGAGAACTAATCGCTCCCATCAGCCAATCGCTCTGATCGAGTTCGATATCGATGATTTTAAATACGTCAATGATGTCTACGGCCACGCGGCAGGCGATCACCTTCTAAAAACCATTGCTCATTTGTGCACATCATCATCCCGTCCTTCAGATATTCTGGGGCGCATCGGCGGTGAGGAATTCATGCTGGCATTACCTGAAACCGATCTTGAGCAAGCCACCGTGATTGCTAAACGACTCTGTAATCAAGTCTCACGGCACCCGTTCCATGTGGGGGAATCAATTATCAGTGTGACGATCAGTCTCGGTATTTGCGTTGGTGGATCGCTCACTGGGGGAACTCGTCAAACCTGTCCAAATCTCACATCACTGATGAAATCGGCCGATGACGCCATGTATCAAGCGAAAGCAGCAGGTAAGAATTGTGTCGCTAACGCAGAGCAGTCGGCGCACTCATAAACTTGGATGGCAGGTTCAAGCGCCTCTCAGGCCCCAATCCTTTCTCAGCTACGCACCGCGACATGCATTCCCAAACCAATGGACCGACACTGCATCCACCGTCTTCGATTCGATTGACAATCATCTACATTCACCAATTGCCACTTTTTAGCCGCCTCTGCCAACAGAGTCTGACTCAATCGGAAATAAGCCGCTAATACAGCGCAAGGTAAACACGCGTCCTGCCCTTAATAGCAAATGCACAAAAGCATCTGTATTAGTTAGGTTGCATCGAGACAGCGACTGAAGGATCGAAAATCCGCCGCCATATCACGCCAAGTCGATCAAGATCTGGTCGTTGTTCAAGCTGCTGGAACTCTCCCAGGACGGTCATGCCTTCAGTCACTCGACCAACCTCAAAATTGAACACATAAGCACCCTCAACCCCCATCCTAAGATCCGATAGATAGATCCGATCGTCGAACTGCCATGCCTTGTACTGCCCTTTAGTGAACCAACGAAGTCGTTCGATACTGTCGTTATCAGCTATCGGTTGGAGTAAATCGATCGCGCGCGGATAACCCATCACTTGAACCTCATCGACACGATCAAACACCGATGCCCAAATTTCGTAATAGGTATCTGCCTCAATTGCGACCCCACGCCATAACAATGTATTCAATGGCGCCGGAGTTGATTCGTACTGTGTTGGCTGAATCCCTTGATTAGCCAGTGCTCGCTTGACCTTGTCATCGATGATCAGCTTCGCACCTGAACTCCAGCCCAGATACAAAGTCGCGAACGCCAACATCGCCCAATTCAGCTTCACCACTCGTTTGAACTGCCTCACACACAATGCGCACACGGTCGCGATAATCAAAGGCAATGTGAATACTGGATCGATAATGAACAAAATGGAGTGTGCGAACGGATGGTCCGTCAGTGGCCAGAGCACCTGTGTTCCATACACTGTAAACAAATCCGCCAATGAGTGAGTGAAGAAGCAGGCGTAGATTGCGACACACCATCGCAAAAAGGACGCACCACCACCGGCACGCGTGTTGGCGAGGATCCAAGCGAAAACAGGTGTCACGAGCGCTTGAACAAAAAACGAGTGCGAGAAGCCCCGGTGATAAGTCATGTTTTCAATGGGGCCACCAAAGTCGATCAACACGTCCAGATCAGGCAATGTGCCTAAGGCCATCCCGTAGAGCGCAGCCCGCTTTCCGAGACGTGGTCCGAGGACCGTATAAGCCACTGCACCGCCTAAAACTGCTTGCGTTAAAGAATCCAAATATGCTCCCAAGGGGTGTCTAGAGACGCCGACAATAACGCAGTGACTGTCGCCGTCGCTCATTGAAAACGCATAGCAGCATAAGCTATTTGTCTTGTGACTGTTTTAACAGCCTCAAATGCAACGGTCCGAAACGAATTAAATCCCGGCAAACGTCATGCCGATGACAGCACCTCGGTCGGCGTTGTAAATTCCACTGCCAAGATCTCGCCGATGCAAGCAATCTGCCACAAACAGCTGACAGAAACGACCCGACTCAAAATCGATTGCGCGATGTCCAGGACTCTTTGAGTTTAAGGAGCTTGTCAAACTCACTGGTGCCACGTTGGCCCTGACTGCGCGCCAGAAGTTCTTCAAATGCGCCAATCTCACCCTCTTGGATGAGGGCTTTACACTGCGAGAGGAGACTGATTTCAATACATCTCAAATCACTCATGAATTCCTGCTTCGTTAACACGGACATGTTTATCCCCTTGTCGAAAAATGAACATCCGTTTTAGCTATGCATGAATCGAGCCAAATAGAGTCTGTCCCAACCGGCCTTGTGAATGGGTCAACATCAAACATGACCTCTTAGTCACTCACTGTGCAGCAAGTGAGTCCGGTAGGCCTGGGCTACCACATCGTAAACAAAGATAAGAATCGACTCTGTGCTTGATGCGGCCTCTACTTTTTAGATCGTGTACACCTGGATTTTTGTTTTGCAGTAATTCAGGCCAACCAAGGGGCCTATGGCAAAAACGTTGCCGCTAGTTGATGCATCGTGTTCTCTGCAACAGGTTCTTTCAATGCGAGCATCCAAAGATCGTATTGTCGAGGCCGCGTTCCACCATAAATTTGCGCAAAACCAGCTTGCAAAACGCTTGCTCGTAACGCGCTGTATGTAAATCCACACTTGTGAGCCATGAAATGATTGCCTCGCGCAACGGACGCTCGGTGTCCGTAAAGAATATCAATCGGACTAATGGGCCCTGAGGGAGACTCATACAGTGGCTCCATAAGTTTGTTGGCGGCCACGGCCTCGCACACGCTGACCAAATCTGGGCAAGTAATGACAAGCAAACCCTGAGGCTTCAGCACCCGGTGGATCTCACTCAGTGCAGCAGGCACCTCGTGGGCAAAAAGATGCTCGATGTTATGCGATGAATACACCGCATCAACGCTACTGCTTTGGACCGCAGACATATCCGTCAGGGTCCCCACNATGTCAGGTTGCGTGCTCGGATCGATATCGAAGCGCACCTCAATCCAGTCGGATGCATTAAATCCTTTGAGATTCAGCTGTGTTTTTGAGCCACACCCGACGTGGAGGAATTGTTTAGTTGGGCTGGTTGTCAATGCAATCGTTCAGCACTCCCATCAATACGTCACAGCGCAAAGAGTAGCAAAGCAGGCTGCATTAGCTATGCGTTTTTCACACCAATTCAGTCAAACTTTACCGCCGCCCCATCCACGCGCTCCATAAAGATGGTCACCTCGGCAACGTCAAACCCGAGCTTTTGTAGATACGACCGATTCAACAGACGGCGATCATCAATCGCCCAGAACCAGTCCTCGAATGCCACTTCAATCTCACGCTTGGCAACAGGGATGGCCATCCGGTAACTCCAATGAAATGCGTTACCAAAAGATCGTCCTTGTGCAGAGCCTAAAATGTCACCTGCATCACCAACATAGGTTCCATCAGACTGGCGCTCAATAACCCAAGTGCGCTCCGCAACGCCCTCGCCAACAGCATAGTAAAACTGTTCGTCCAGAGTCAGTCGGTCACCCTCAACGGTCCCTTTGATATCGACCTCAAACCGCTGGACCAGCTCGCCACTGCGATTTTGTACCAAACCCCACGCCTTGACTGAGCCGTCAAAAAACTGAAACAAATCAAATGATGGTTCAACCGTAAGGTAGTTCGGGCCCTGAATCCGTGTTGCACAGCCGGACAGCAGTGCCGCCACAACGAACACACGACACAATTTTTTGATCACTCACTCAACCCCAAAAGTTGTTGCCTCAATTCCGGCTGAGAGGTGGTGTCAGCCAACCAAATATCAAAGAAACGACGACTCAGTTGCACATCCGCGATCGTCCCAAGGAAATTGTCATTCAGATAATAAGTGCTGCCCGATGCCGGATCATGGATTCCAACCAGCTGATCGCCGACTGCCACATCGGGGAAATAAAGCCATCAGATCTGTCCGCCACTGCGTTAAGACTTGTTCATCAGTAACACCTTGGTCTTCGATTTGATCAATGGAGGCTTCGGCAATGTCGTGCCCTTTGACAGGCCGTAAATAATTGAGTTCGAGCCGAACCCGAGCGTCTGGATCATAGCGTCCCGAGTCCGTGTAGAGCTTGATGTCATAAATATCCCAAAAGAGAACAGAGAGCCGACCTTGACCGACTAACACACCAGGCTGACTCGCAAGCGAGGCCGTGGTGTCGGCATGGGTCATCACAATAAACAGAAATCCAGCGAGAACACGCACAACGAACATAGATGGCGTTGTCATTATCCGTCCGGATGCTTTGCTGCATCCTCATGCAGCTCGATCGCCAACTCAATCAACCGTTGCACATCAAGCTTGCCATAGTGTGCACGGCTCCACTCCAATCCCTCACGCAGTTGCGCTTCATCGAGTGCCATTAAGCCAGTAATGATCTGATCGTGCGCGCCACGGACCAACGTCTCGACCTCGGATACCTTTTTTGCCAACTCACATTTCCTCGTTATCAGCTCTACAGCCAAATCATGGGGCTGGAATCAACGGTTTCCACTCAAAAATCACCTGGATGACCGTTTGCAGAATAGAACGCACTCGTCGAATATCTCAGTTGCAGTGATGAACGCTTACCGCTCAGCAGCCATCTTTTGCCCTGAAGCGCACTGGAAGGCTGTGGCAAACAATCAGCCCATCTATTTAGATCACTCCTGCGGCTGGTGAAACATCCCGTAAGCAGACACCACGAGGGCTTGATATTGCCGTAACTGCATTAACGCTGTCCGGGTCAATTTGAAGCAACGCGCACGTGAATCCTGCAGTTCTGTCGGTACAATCAGGTCCCGTTCGATCAATCCTTTCATCACCCCACGCAAAGTGCTTTCTGCGCAATGCGTAGACAGACAGAGCACTTTCATCATCAGTGGCGAAGGATGACTGCGGTACAGTTCCATCAGCACATCGAGCTGTGTCTGTGTCACACCATCAAGACGATTCCGCTCAAACATTCGTACCATTTGATACGCATTTCCGAAGTCGATTTGAGAGGCGTGCCAGTGCGCTTTATCCATGCCGTGAACATAGCATCGACCCCATACAAGTCAGTGGACGCGAACCGACAAAAAATGCGCGAAATCCGCGATTATAAGAATATGTTTTTATTGAACTAATATTATTTTTATTGATTGATAAGCGCGGTATTTGATGCCATTTCCCATCGTCAACTGTGTGACGACTCGGCACTTATCACTACATTTTTGAGTGTTCATCGAAACAACTAACGTAACGATTCGTCATGGAATACCGGGCATCAGACAACAGCTTGCTGACATTTGCGATCAAACAGATGAAGGCAAACCCCTACCCGGGACTCCCCGAATCAACGGCCGTCAGCCCGGAATCACGTCGCCATGGCGCAGTCGAAGCTGTACTGACTGAACTGCAAACCAACCCGATCGCACTTCGCTGTGCAGCCCACCTCATTGTGGATCATGCAATACAGCACATAGACACTCATGCCTGCGACGGGTAAGCGCATTACACACAGTCATTTCAAATCCACCCACCACTTCGCAACGAACGACCGCCGACAGTAATCGGTCAAAAGATTGATCAACACGCCATCAATCCACTAGGATGCAGACACTCACTTAAGAAAGAGGATCTCCTCCGTGCGCACATGTTCAGTTTGTGGAACCGAAATCGATAAAACCACCGCTTACACTGTCTCTGGCGAGCAAAAAGCACAGGGCCGTCGCTGTATTAATTGTGTTGAGGGTGCTGAAAACACTGCGCCGAAGGCCGCTCCAGCGTCACAACCCGCAGCCACTGCCGAGCCCGTCGCAGAGTCCTCGGTCGCGCCAGCTCAACCGAGCAAAGCAGCGAGCTCCTCGGATGCCTCGACTCATGACAGTCCTCAAGGCGTCTCGAAAACCACATACATCATTGCGGCCATTGCTGTGATCGTGGTGCTGATCGCTCTGGCTGACTGACTCGGTCGCGCTTTTGCTTTCAGTACAAAAGCGCAGCGCCACCGGCCAGTAAGGTGGCAGCGAACAAAAACCAACGCAAGATCTTCGGGTCTGTGTGCACGGCTAACTTGACTCCGAGAATAGCGCCAAGCACATAACCAACGGACAAGATGCCACCTGCCAACCAGGCCACTTGGTCTTGCCAGATAAAAATTACTAACGAGACCGTCGTAAAGACCAAGGTACACACCAGTTTGATGGCATTGGCTCGCACGAAGTCATAGCGCAATGTGCCTGCGATCGATGCCAATAAGAGAAATCCGACCCCCGCCTGCACAAATCCACCGTAGAAGCCTGCGGCCAATAAGCCAAACCACGCTGATGGTGTATTACGCACCAGTCTGACAGCTGTGCCGCTGGGCGGAGAAACAACAGCGGGCCGAAACAAAACCAGCAAAGACATCAGGATCATGGTGCCAATCAACAATGGCTTGAGAATATCTGACGGTGCGAAAGCGGCGGCCAGAGCACCAAACAGCCCACCGACAGCCATTGGGATAAGAATCAGCTTCAAATCAAATGTATCCAAGCGATCGTGGCGCTTGAACTCAGAAACAGCCACAACTGACTCAATGAAGATGCCGACACGATTGGTTGCGTTGGCCACTTCCGGCGGCATGCCCATCAACATCAGAGTCGGCAGCACAAGATTAGACCCACCACCGGCCACTGTATTGATCGCACCGGCAATCAATGCCACTGCAATCAGAACTACAACCTCAACGCCCGTAAACTCCAAGAACACCTCCTCACTGTGCCGTAGCGGAAATCAGGGCACCGCGCATCATCGCAGAGGAGCTAAATAGGCCGCAATCGAGGATTACATTTCAATGATCTGTGGCGTATTCAGTTCCAACAGCCAATCGGCCAATTCAGTCGCCACTGGCTTGCCATGTTCGCCAAGAAATGCCAATAACCGCTCTGGTGTCATGGTGACGATTTGGGCTTCTGGGAAGCCAAGCGCATCGACCTTACTGAGTGCAACATCGACATCACCGACGGTGTAGTGCACGTGCGAGTCACTGGACAGCGCCACCTTCCAATCATGGCGCATCACCGACTCCAGAATTTCCTCACAAAATGGCTCGCTTCCCAAGCGGGAACTTACAAATGAAGAGTTGTTAATCTCAATCAAGACGTTGTGATCACGGGCTGCTCTGACCACTTCATCTACATCAATTGGATAGTTCGGGTTTCCCGGGTGTCCAAGGATTTGGATCAACCCAGACTCGATTGCAGCAATCATTGATGCCGTATGTGTCGCACGATCTACCGGTGGATACACCGGCTCATGAAAGCTTGCGATGCCAAAGTCCATGTAACTCATCAAGGTCGCATTGACATCAAGCACACGTGATCCCGGCAAAATATTTGCCTCAATCCCACGCAGCATTGCCACGCCATATTTGATGCGAGGCAATACCCGCATGTTGCCAAAATGCCACGGATGCGGCGCATCCGGCATATCTGGCCCATGGTCGGTAATACTGAACAACTGAAGCCCTTTTTCCGCTGCTTCGCGAAAATATTCATCAACTGTCGAAAACGCATGGGTACTGGCAACCGTGTGGGCGTGAGTATCGGTCAATTGACGCATGTAGACTCCTCAGTTGATTTTGTCAGTGTAAGCAGGTTTTATTGCAACGTTTTGACAGCGGATCCCTGGCCTTGAGAACACCTATCATCTCCTACGCAGAGGCTTGGATGCCCAGACATCAACGTTGGCTAATTAAAGCCATCGAAACAGTCAGTGGGCGTGGTCGCTTGGTGTCACGATATCGGCAGTTCCAAAGAGCTTCAACCACGGCATCTGGAAATAGCGTCTGGGATGTTGCACTTGATCATTTGGGCGCGCGCGGTCCCTCAACGAATCAGTTTAAGCCACCCACTCGTCGCCCTGGCCGCGGATTACTCCTAGTGGCAAACCATCCGTTTGGTGTCGCCGACGGCGTCACGCTCGCCTGGATCGCTTCGCGAATTGATCCTAATTTCAGAGTCATTGCCAATGGTGTGCTATGCCAAGAGCCTGCACTCAATGCCAATATTCTGCCGGTTGAATTTCAACCCTCTCGCAACGCGACCAAACGCAACGTCGAAACACGACGCCAAGCCATTGCCACCTTAAGATCTGGCGGCGTGGTAGCCCTTTTCCCTGCGGGTGCCGTGTCGTGGTCGCCGGCAAAAGGAGTCCCTGTACAGGAGGACACTTGGAAGCCTTTGGTTGGACGACTCATCAAAGCGGCCCGGCCAGATGTTCTGCCAATTCGGTTTTCTGGATCAAATTCGGCCCTGTTTCAGCATGCCTCGAGAACCGCCATGACCTTTCGCCTTGGACTGTATCTCTACGAAATCAGAAAGCGTCTTGATTACCCAATTGAATTCACAGCACAGACACCCATTCCGATCGAAGAAATTCCCGATTTACCCGAACAAGCACTGGCGTCCTGGCTACAACATCACGCAGGCCACTAAGCCTCAGGTAACGGAATCCATTCCGTCTCGCCTGGCACTGCGCCAAACCGGCCCGCTTGCCAATCCTGTTTTGCCTGCTCAATGCGATCGCGTCGGGATGAGACAAAATTCCACCACAGGTGTCGCGGTCCATCCAAAGGCTCACCACCGAAAACAAGGATGCGAGTACCATACAGAGCCGACAACTCGACCGTTTGGCCGGGCGTTAAAATTAATAGCGTCTCACTTGGATAACGGATCCCATCAACCTGAAGGTCTCCACCGAGACTGTACACGGCACGCTCCGCAAGCTCAGCCGGCACAACAAATCGCGATCCTGCCGCCATCTGCACATCGAGGTACAGGGTCTCAGCTGGAAACTGCACTGGCGAGCACAATCCGTCATGTCGGCCCATCACCACCCGACCCTCGATGCCATCATCGTCCCAAGTGGGAATTTGCGCGGCACTGTAGGGAAGAAACTCCGCATCTGTTTCCTCCAAACTCGTCGGTAATGCCAACCAGCTCTGAATTCCAAACAATTCAGATCGACTTGCACGGGAGATCGCGTCGGACCGCTCGGAATGCACAATGCCAGAACCCGACACCATGAGATTGGCAGCCAAGGGGCCAATGACCATATCTGAGCCGAGGCTGTCGCGGTGTTGGATGTGGCCTGAAAACAAATAAGTGAGTGTCGCAAGTCCGATGTGGGGATGNGGGCGCACATCAATACCTGAACCCTCCAAAAGCTCCCCCGGGCCCATTTGGTCCCAAAAAACGAAAGATCCAACTGACCGGACATCTCGCGACGGCAAGGCNCGTTTCACCTGCATGTCACCGATGTCCGACGTACGCGGGATCACTTGGGCCTGAATTGCTGTTGCCTGTTTTTTCATATTGCAATTATGGCGTCGATTGGCTGTATCAACACCCCAATTACCCCCACAATTCCGTTCCATTTTGGAAGCAGTGCACATCGCTTTCCTTTCGAGGGCAAGCGGCGTATCGTGCCGCCATGCTTACTGTCTGCCTGTTCCAACCAGAGATTCCGCCCAATACCGGCAACATCATTCGGCTGTGCGCCAACACCGGAGCACAGTTGCACTTAATCGAGCCGCTTGGCTTCTCTCTGGATGAAAAAGCAGTCCGGCGATCTGGACTTGACTACCATNATTTGACCCGAGTCACGACCTACCCTGATTGGGATCAATACGTACAACAAACACCCGGGCGGAAATTTGCGCTCAGCACCAAAGGGCGGGTGCGCTATGATCAAGTGGCCTATCAGACAGGGGATATTCTGGTGTTTGGGCCAGAGACGCGCGGCTTACCCGCAGACGTTCGCGAGAGTGATGCATTTNCTGAGGTTGTCACGCTACCAATGCAGGCCAGTAGCCGCAGTCTGAACCTCTCAAATGCTGTCGCCATCGTGCTGTTCGAGGCATGGCGCCAACTGGACTTTTTCGGAGCAGACACATGAGTCTCTACACCCTCAACGGAATTCAGGTCAGCTTTGGCGGGCCAGCAATCCTCGATGGCGTCAATTTACGGATTGACCCGCGCGAGCGGATCGGCCTTCTTGGACGCAACGGTGCCGGCAAATCGACACTGATGAAGTTAATTGCGGGCGAGATTCTCCCCGATGCTGGCGACATCAACAAACCGCAAAGTTTGAAGGTTGCTCGGCTAGTTCAAGATGTGCCCATGGGAACCCAAGGGACTATTTTTGAAGTGGTCGCCTCAGGTCTCGGTGAGCTCACCCCGGTCCTTGCACGTTATCACCAAGCATTGAAACGGATTGAAACAGACCACTCTGAGGCCGCGATGACTGAGCTGGAAAAAGCACAGCACGCGTTGGAGGCCAACAACGCATGGCGCGTTGAACAAATGGTGGAACAAACCCTCTCAAAATTCTCACTCGATTCCGAAACACAATTCAATGCATTGTCTGGTGGGATGAAACGCCGCGTGCTACTGGCACGCGCACTGGTCATCGAACCCGATTTGCTTTTACTCGACGAGCCCACCAACCATCTCGATATCCCTGCAATTGAGTGGCTCGAGGAGCAAATTCGTCAGTTTCAGGGGGCTGTATTGTTCATCACCCACGATCGGCGCTTTTTACAGGCCCTCTCCACCCGAATCGTCGAGCTCGACCGCGGTATTTTGCGCAGCTACTCCTGCGATTACCTGACCTATCTCGACCGCCGCGATCAAGAGCTGGCCGCAGAAGAGGAGCAGTTTGCACAGTTCGACAAAAAACTTGCGAAAGAAGAGGAATGGATCCGACAAGGAATCAAAGCTCGTCGCACCCGCAATGAGGGGCGGGTCCGTGCACTTGAGCAGTTGCGGCGTGAACGCCTCGCACGAAGAGAACGTCAGCGCTCCGCTGAACTGACTCTGACGGATGCATCAAAATCTGGAAAGTTGGTGATCGAGGCCACAGAGCTCGGCTTGACATTGGGTGGGAAAACACTGTTTAGCGGCTTCTCCACTGCGGTTATGCGCGGCGATCGAATCGGCGTGATTGGGCCCAATGGCGCAGGGAAAAGTACCCTGATTAAAACCTTATTGGGCCAACTCACGCCCAGTGAAGGGCAGGTCCGGCTTGGCACCAATCTCGAACTGGCGTTATTTGACCAGTTNAGGGAGACCTTAGATGACGATGCAAGCGTAATCGATAACCTGCAACACGGCTCTGATTTTGTCGAGATAGGCGGNGGGAAGAAACACATCATCGGTTACCTACAAGATTTTTTGTTTTCACCGGAACGGGCACGCGGTCCCGCGCGCATGCTGTCTGGTGGAGAACGCAACCGACTGCTTTTGGCACGCCTGTTTTTAAAGCCTGCAAACTTGCTAATCATGGACGAACCGACCAACGATCTCGACCTGGAAACGCTCGATCTGCTGCGTGACACCTTATTGCAATATCAGGGCACGTTGATTCTGGTCAGCCATGATCGCGACTTCATCGATTCGGTAGTTACAAGCCTCTGGTCATTTGATGCCGATGGTCACTTACGGGAGTATGTCGGTGGCTACTCCGATTGGTTACGGCAGCGACCTGACCCGGCAGCCCTGGCTGTGAACAATGAACAGACAAAAACCGAAGCAACCTCAAACGAGACGGTCAAGGCCAATACCAACCCCGCAAAAAAGAAGTTGGCCTTTCATGAACAGCGCGAATACAACGAGCTCAGCGCACAAATTGAGCAGATTGAAGCAGAGATTGGCGCGCTCGAGACCGCCATGGCTTCAACCGAATTCTACACCCAAGATGCCGATCAGGTGGCCACAAAGACCCTCATTACAAAGCGATGCAAGCGGAACTTGAAGTCAAATTCGAACGCTTTCTTGAGCTGGATGAACGCAAAAACTGATTCTGATCAAGCCCACGCGCTGTACCGGCCGATATGTGTCACAACAGCGCTAAGCTCAAAGCTGAATTACACAGAGGGTCTGCCATGCTTGTAATCGATATCGAAACAATCCCTACACTTTGGCCGAGGGTTCTTATTGTGTTGTTGGTGATTGATGCCATGGATCTTGCGATCATTAAGGTGGCCAAGTTGCTCGGATCCAGCACCTCATCGATTAATATGATGTCGCCTCATGCGCACTGGCGCTGTATTTCAAACCCAGCTTTGTTAGCCTAGTGTCATGACGCATGTAATTTTGACAGTAATATTTCTGATGAGTGCAGCTGTTGCAGATGCGCGCAGCTTTACGCGCTCTGATACAAGCCAAGAATTCTGTAAGGACATCGTGAACAACCTGAGAGAGGTGGGCGTCTCAGTCTCAGAACGCGCAATGTCCAGCTGCGCGCTACAGGTACTCGGCGGTGCGCAAGCAAGTTTTGAGCGCCCGACAGGTGATCCACTGAATGTCACCGTAAAGAGCAATCCCTACCGTATGTTCGTCACGCGGGGCGAGAGCGAGATCGGTACATGTTACGTACTGCACCCACGCAAAGTGACACGCAAGGTGGCTTATAGGGACTGCTGATGAACCAGCCGCAGCTCAAATTAAAGCTGGTAATGGGGGAGCAGCACACGCTGCTTGGCCCGGGCAAAATTGTGCTACTGCATGCCATCGCCAAAGAGCACTCATTGTCCAAAGCAGCTAAATCCATCGGTATGTCCTACCGCCGTGCATGGCTTTTGATCCAAGAATTGAACGACTCACTCAAAGAACCGGTCTTGGTGACACAGACGGGTGGACAAGCAGGTGGTGGAAGCGTACTCACGCCAATGGCATTTGAACTCATCGCGCTGTACCAAACGCTTACCGACGAGGCCGAGGCGGCAACCGAGCAAACCCGAAGCCGCCTCGCCATGCTGATTAAACCAGATTAGACAGCCGCCAACGCCGCTGCATAATCGGGCTCTTGCCCAATTTCTGGAACCAATTCGACGTGTTGCACAGTGCCTTCGCCATCAATCACAACCACGGCGCGGCTGGTCAGTCCTTGCAACTTTCCAGACAAAATCGTGACGCCGTAATCATCTGAGAAATTGGACCGGAAGGTGGATCCAGTCTGCACGCGCTCAAGACCCTCAGCGCCACAAAAACGCGACTGCGCAAACGGCAAATCGGCACTGACACACACGACTTGGGTGTTCTCGAGTGCCGCAAGCTCTTCATTGAACCGACGCGTGCTTTGCGCGCATGTTGGCGTGTCGATGGAAGGGAAAATATTCAAAATCAGATTCTGCCCTGCAAAATCAGCGAGGGTGAGCGTGGTCAGGTCCGTGGCCACCAGTTGAAATTCAGGTGCCTTGGCACCGACCGCTGGCAAATTGCCCGCGACTTCAATCATGTCACCGCGGTGTGAAATCGTAATCGGCATGGGGTGTCCTCATTGTCATTGCTTTAAGCGTTGATCATGGGGTGTTTCCAGGCCGCTTTCAATCAGTCTTTGACCACCCGAGTGGCTTGCTCAAACAGTGGCAGGTACGCACCATAGCCTCGCGCCTCGAGCGCGGCCACGGGAATGAACTCGAGTGCCGCTGAATTAATGCAATAGCGCAGTCCTGTGGGCGCAGGGCCGTCAGGGAATACATGACCCAAGTGCGAATCTGCAAATTTTGAGCGGACTTCAATCCGGGTCATAAAAAATGACCGATCTTCATGCTCGACGATCAACTCGCTTTCCAGCGGCTGCCAAAACGAAGGCCAACCAGTGCCCGAGTCATATTTGTGTAACGAGCTAAATAACGGCTCTCCCGAGACCACGTCAATATAGATACCATCGTCTTTCAGATTCCAGTAGGCGTTGTTAAATGGCGGCTCAGTGCCGTCTTTTTGCGTCACCCGGTACTGCTCATCGGTCAGTTTGGCGCGAATCTCTGCCTCTGAAGGCTTGATGTAACGGCTTTGACGTGGTGGCGCATCGGCAAATATCCGATACGCCTCTCGGCCCTTCCACACAGAGCTCAGGAACTGATCTCGACCAGACCGTAGACGATAGAAGTTGTACTGCAATCCGTTGGTCTTGTAGTAATCCTGATGGTATTGCTCTGCCACATAAAACGGCATGGCCTCGCGTATTTCAGTGACTATGGGGCCATCAAAAATTGCATCCGCCGTGAGCCGTTGTACCGCGTCCAACGCCAATGCCCGTTGCTCGGCTGTGTGAGCAAAAATCGCTGTTCGGTAATGTGGGCCACGGTCGACAAATTGTCCGCCTGCATCAGTGGGGTCAATCTGACGCCAAAAAACTTCGAGCAACGTCTGATAACTGACAACAGACTCATCGTAAGTCACTTGAACCACTTCAAGATGGTCTGTTTGACCGGCTGACACGGCACGATACGTCGGATTGACCTGTTCGCCGCCCATGTAACCGGAGACCGCAGAAACTACTCCGTCGATTTTCTCAAATGGCGATTCAAGACACCAAAAACATCCACCTGCGAATGTTGCCTGCTGGGTTGCAGCGGCTGTGGTGGTGGAGCACAACAAAGCAAAACCGATCAAAAATGCGCGCATCAGACCTCCAAGTTCTAACACGCCTAAGTATGCGACTTTAGTCTGAAGAATCCAAGTGCGCGAGCAAGACGGCCGTCAATCACTGCAAGACCCGATGCGATCAACACATACGCAATCACGTCTTGTAGCTTGAGTATTTCGCCCAAAAAAACGATACCAAGCGCCGATGCAGACACCGGAACCAAAAATGTCACCAACACAACATTGCTGGCTCCAGCCGTCTTCAACACTTGGAAATACAAATAAAATGCGAAGGTAGTTGATAACAAACCAATCGCCAACATGGCCAGGAGCGGCCCTTGGCTCGGTAGGGTCAACAGATGCGGCGCTTCTACCCAAAACACCACAGGCAGCATCCACAGCATTCCGTAGGTCACTTGACCGGTCGCGTTCAGCAGTGCGGGATTATGTTTCAACCGTTTTGAATATACCGAGCCGAAGGCGTAACACAACGTCGCGGTCAGACCGGCCAACATGCCAATTAAACTGGCATCGGCGCTCAATGCGGCAGGCCCAAACAACACCAACACTCCAGAAAAACCAAGGCCAATCCCAAGCGCTTTGGGAACAGAAAGTTTCTCATCGGTCGTTAGGGCATGCGCCACCAAAGCGGTCATGATTGGAGTAGACGCATTGATAATAGAAGCAAGCGATCCCGTGATCTGCGTTTGCCCAAACGTGATCAGCGTGAACGGGATCGCGGTATTGACTAATCCAATGAGCGCGAACGAACGCCACTGCTGGAGCAATGGCCCCAAACTATGACCCAAGATGCGCAGCAACACGAATAATCCTAGCGCGCCTATCACCAGCCGACCGAATACCGAGGTCAGAGGTGGAAGCTCCAGCAGCATCACTTCAACGAAGAAAAACGAACCGCCCCAAACCAACGAAAGGACGAAAACGCGTAACCAATCAGCGATTGCCATAGGACCTCACAAGCGAATCGCGCTAGCGTACACTAGCGCCATGCAAACCCGAAACAACAACACCCTGTGGCTGAAAGCCGACAACTGGCAAGCGGTGCTCGAGGACCCCGAGGTCCTTCCCCCGCCCATTCGAGAACATCTTGAAGCTGAGAACACACGCACTGAGGCATGGCTAGGCGGAGCTGAGTCTCGGCAGTGGATTTTGGATGAACTCAAAGCAACCATTCGCGACTCGGATGAATCGGTGCCGGTCACAGAGGGCCCGTATCGCTATTGGCAACGCTTTGAAGCTGGCGCAGAACACCCAGACTTTCTGCGCCAGAAAGACCACGCAGACCTTGAGCTGTTGCTGTCCGGGGATCAACGCGCGGCCGATGCAGCCTATTACGACGTCGGCAGTGCAGACCACTCCCCAGATCACCAGTATTTTGCTGTCACTGAAGACCTTCAAGGCTCTGAACGCTACACCTTGAGCATTTTTCCCGCCGGCGAGGATCAGCCAATCGAAACACCCTTGACCGATTGTCGGGGAGATTTTGAATGGAGCTCAGACAGCACCAAACTCCTGTACACACGCCTTGATGCTAACCAACGGCCTTCCTCGGTCTGGTGTCACCGACTGGGTACCGCGCAGACAGCTGATCGCCTGGTTTTTGAGCTTGACCACCCTGGACGATTCATTGGTCTTGGCAAAACCAGCACCGAAGCCTGGATCACCATCGATTCGCACGATCATCAAACGAACCAATGCTTTTTACTGCCATCTGATCTCGAGTCGCTTGACCCCATTGCAGTCACGGACTGGATTCCAGAGCTGGAGTATGAGGTCGAACAGTTGGTGATTGCTTGTTACTGCGAGCCAACCACCAGCATCCTGATTACGCCTTATTTGTCGCACCGATGCCAACAGCAACGCAAAACAGTAATCCGGAGCATTGGCGCTTACTCTGGGCACCTGATGTCGGTGAGTTATTTTCAGACTACGAGGCCCTTGCCTCGCACTGGGTACTTGAGATTTCTCACGAGGGCTGTGGCCGCTATTTAATTTGCGAAGCCAACTTAGAGACACTCGACATACGCATGTCCATCCCCTTACCAACAACCATACATGACAGCCACATCGACCCGTTGCCGGGACACAATCGTGACAAAATCCGCATGCGGTACTCCACTCCAGCGACACCACCGAGTGTGCTGGAAATCGATTTGACCACTGGCAAACAGGAGACATTGAAAGTCTCTGCACCACCCAACGGTCACGACAGTGCGCACTACGTAGTCAAACGACACTATGGCGTCTCCGGTGATGGCACGCGCATTCCGTTGACCATTGTGCACCACCGAGATGTCACACCAAGTCCCGACACACCCGTGTTACTCACCGGCTACGGCAGCTATGGAATGAGTCTGACACCGGCGTTCAGTGCTTCGCGAAGAACTCTGCTAACACGGGGACTGGTGCATGTCACAGCGCATGTTCGTGGCGGTATGGAGAACGGCCATCATTGGTACAAAAACGGTCGCATGGCGGCGAAAGATCAGTCATTTAACGATTTCATTGGAGCGGCTGAAACCCTGATTCGTGATGGGCTCACCTCAGCTGGCAGGATTGTTTTGCATGGTGGAAGCGCTGGGGGTCTTCTGGTCGGAACAACCGTGATGCGCCGGCCAGAACTATTCTGTGGTGTGATCGCCGATGTGCCATTTGTTGATGTACTAGAGACGATGCTGGACGCAGAGCTTCCGTTGACGCCTCCAGAATGGCCCGAATGGGGTAATCCAGCCGAATCGGCAGACGCCTATCGGCGCCTTGCACACTACTCGCCCACTCTACTGGTTGAGGACCGCCCGTATCCGTGCATTTTAGCCACGGCCGGTCTGACCGATCCACGCGTCACCTACTGGGAACCTGCGCGCTGGATTGAGGCACTAAAGCAAAAGGGGCAGGGCGGCCCGTTTTTGTTGTACACCGAACTACACGCTGGCCATGGCGGACCCAGCGGCCGCTATGCAGGTCTCGACGACATCGCCCGGATCTACCAAGCAGTGATCCAATTGCTCGACCTGCCGAAGGATGCACCTCATGCCCTATAGTCTCGATTGGTCGGGTATCGACGATGTGTTGTTGGACATGGATGGCACCCTGCTCGATTTGCACTACGACGCGACGTTTTGGCTCCACAATGTGCATCACATTGTCGCCAGCCTGACAGGCGAATCAGAAACCGAGATCCAACAGCGCTTCCATGCTGAACTACAAAAACACGAAGGAACACTGGCCTGGTATTGCACAGACCACTGGGCCGATTTTTTTGGTATTGATCTGATTGAAGCCAAGCGGCGTCTGTCTCACCTAATTCGATATCGGCCTCATGCAGAGGAGTTCTTGCGCTTGCTGCAAGGAACTCGACTGCGAACACTGATCGCCACCAACGCGCATCCGGATGTTATTCAATTAAAACTCGATGTGGTGCCTTTGGCGCAGTGGGTCGACGGGATCGTCTCAAGCCATCAGTTTGGCGTCGCCAAAGAACATCCTGATTTTTGGCGGCAATTGTTCGCACTGCATGACATCGATCCGGCTCGCGCGGTCTTTATGGACGATTCTCCCCGCGTTTTGGATGCGGCAGAACGTGCTGGTGTAAGAGAAATCATTGAAATCCGACATCCCAATCTGGCGGAGCCACCACGCAGCCACTGGAAACACGGCATCACAGACTTTGATGTCTTGTTTCCTGAGTTACGTCAGGTGCCAGCATGAGTGCAGAGGGCGTTCGACTTGATAAATGGCTATGGGCTGCACGTTTTTTTAAAACACGTGGACTGGCGCGTGACGCCATTGATGGCGGTAAAATCCGCATCGATGGGGTGAAAGCAAAGCCATCGAAATCTGTCACGCCAGGGCAAACTATGGTGCTATCACGGGGCCAGACTGAAATGACAATCGTGGTCTTAGCCGTTAGAGAAGACCGCAGACCAGCCGCCGAGGCTGCTTTGCTCTATCAAGAAACAGAGGCCTCTCGCAGCAAACGGGAGGCTGAACAAGATCTGCGACGGTATGAGCGGGCCGGTTTCCAGCCAACCGATCACCGACCAAACAAACGCGAACGCCGGCAACTGACACGCTTTAAAGGAGCCTCCGAATGACTGACCTCAATCCAGATCGGGATGTGGTGCGGCGCTACCAGTGCGAACAAACTCGCGACGCCAGAATTATCACAGTACGTCTTGAGTCAGCATCCGATGCCATGTTGACCCACCAACAGATGCCGGAGCCGGTCAAACGCTTGTGCCAAGAGCTGGCTTCAGCCACCTGTATTCTGACTAACATGTTGAAATTTGATGGCGAGATGATTCTACAAACCAAAAGTAATGGCCCGGTTCGCATGTTAGTCGCTGAGTGCAGCTCAGACGGCAGAATCCGCGCCACCGCACAGTGGGATGAAACAGTGACTGACAGCGACTTTCGTTCTCTCACTGGCGAGGGCTATCTGGCGGTCACGGTCGATCCAACACACGGTGAACGCTACCAAGGAATCGTTCCACTGGAAGCCGAGTCAATCGCCGACTGCGTGAATGCCTATTTTCAAAATTCGGAACAACTCGACACGCGACTGTGGCTGGGAAGCAACGGGGTCGCCACCGGTGGATTGTTGCTGCAACGGCTTCCCGACGAAGGCGGACATGGCCAAGATGCAGAGGCATGGCACACCCTCGTCGCCTTGGCGGAAACTGTGTCTGCCGCCGAATTGTGCCAAGACGCAGGTCCATTGCTTGCTTACCGACTTTTCCATGAACTCATCCCACGCGGTCTCGAACCCTGGCCCGTGCACTTTGGTTGCTCATGCTCACGAGATCGCTCTGCACGAGCGATTCGTGCATTGGGCAAAGATGAGGTAACACAGCTGTTCGAAGAACAACATCAAGTCAAATTGGACTGTCATTTTTGCGGACAGGTATACCTTTATGATCAGGCTGACTTAGAATGGTTGCTCTCTGATCAGCCACCGGGGTCTGACACACTGCAATGAACATAGACGGGTCGAGTCGCTTTGACGACCTCCCCTTCGCGGAACTGATTGAGCATGCCCTTCTCCTAGATGAGGGCCGGCTTACCGCAGCAGGTGCACTCTCTGTGCAAACCGAACGCAGCGCTGTGGTGCAGCGCTTTGTGGTCAATGAGCCTTCCGTAACCGACGTCATCCGCGCAGACGCACAGTTCCATTTTGTCGAAGACGGTGTTTTCAAGGGCATTTGGGACCGAGTAAAGGACAATATTGTCGAACGCAGACGCTACCGACTGCATGCCCATCTTGGCGTCGATCCAGACATTGCGGTGCCACTGCAAATCACCACCCTCAAAGCATGGCACGCCATGAGCTGCCATCATTTATGTCATGTGCCCGACACGTTCAATCCCCGTGAGAAGCCAGAGTGGAAGTTGATCTGGGCCCCATTGGATGCCTTCGGTGATGCAGAAATCATCGCCAATGGTAATGGCGTGATCCTGCTCCATGTGGGCAAGCGGCGCGTCCTAATGGGCGGCGATCTCACCACCGGAGAAATGCGTCGCGCACTCTTGACCGTACTCGGCTTGTTGTTACCCGAAAAAGGCACCTTGCCATTGCACGGTGCGGCTGCGCAGGGTGATCAGGAAGTCACGCTCTTCCTTGGCCCGGCTGGGACACAAAAAACCACTTGGGCACTTCGCTGTGGGCGTCTGATTGGCGACCGGGGGTTGTCGTGGTCAGAGTCAGGACTGCACCGACTTGCCGATGGGTGCCGACTGCATTTGGACGACAATTTACCGATTCGCCTCGACGAGGCATTGACCTTCGGTACCATCGCGGAAAATTTACCGGTGGATTCACGCCGTGAGCCGACACTCCGCGATGAACTGGATGCGCCAAATGAACCCACGCACTTGGTGGTGCCTCTGAGTCGGCTACACGCCACTGAGGCCTCCGACACCCGTGGCCCGAATCAGCTTGTTATCCTCACTACCGACCCGCTGGGAGTTCTGCCACCGTTAGCACGTGTTACAAAAGAGCAGGCACTGGTGTGGTTTATTTTGGGCTACGGTAACCATCTCGGACCACTCGAACAGCACGAGGCGGAGATTGATCTTCGCTTCACGCCGGGATTCATGGACTCATTACTGCCGCGGAATCTCGACGACTATGTTTATATCCTGGAAGACCTTCTAGAAGCCCATGAAACTCGGTGCTTCTTGGTCAATGCGGGGTGGCATGGTGGCCGCATTGGGCAAGGCGAACCGCTGTCGTCTTCTGAAGAAAGTGCCGTGATAACGGCAATGTACTACTGCACTGATTGGCAACCCTACGGTGCGCTCGGGCTTTCAATCCCAGCAGGTCAGTCAGAAACAGCAGGTCCTTGGGACGCCAAGGAGCGGGATCTTTCACGATCAGATTATCAACACCGTCTTGAGCAGCTCGTGGAGGCCATTCGGGACGAATTGTCTCGCCGCAACGATGCCGACAGATGGCTTCAAGCATTGGATATTGCGTGCACCTAAAACTCCCAACCGTACCGCAGATCACGGCCACTGAATCAGAACGTCATGCACTTGTGGAACATCTCAAAGGCATGCGATTCGGACTCGAAAAAGAAGGTCTTCGCGTCGTGCGTAACGACGCCAAACTGGCACAGACACCCCATCCCTCAGCACTTGGCTCAGCCTTGACCCATCCAAACATTACAACGGATTATTCTGAAGCCTTGTTGGAGTTTGTGACCGGAACGCATGCAACACCGCATGCGGCATTGGCTGAACTGGACGGCTTACAAGGCTACGCTGCGACCGTCTTGGCGGATGCAGAACGCATTTGGCCGCTATCGATGCCCTGTTGGCTACCGGAATCGGATTGCGATATTCCATTGGCTTACTATGGTGAGAGCCACATCGGCCGACTGAAAACAGTGTATCGGCGTGGCCTCGGCTTTCGCTACGGACGTCAGATGCAGACCATTGCAGGCGTGCATTTCAATCTGTCATTCAGTGACGCGTTCTGGGCTTGGCGGGCAGCACAAGACGGCCATCCCGACGGTCTGGATCCGAGGCAAATGCGGGATACGGGTTATTTTGAAACGATCCGTAATTTTCGCCGTATCCAGTGGATACTCATGTTACTCACCGGAGCCAGCCCCGCAGTCGATGAGAGTTTTCGCTTGGTTGCAACCGACCGGTTCCAGGTCAGTGGACGCAGTCGCGTGGCGCAATCAGCCACCAGCCTCCGTATGAGTGATCTGGGCTACCAATCCACCGCGCAAGAATCCATCAACATCTGCTTTAACTATCTCGACACCTATTGCGAGAGTTTGTCGGAAGCCGTACGACGGCCCTGGCCGACCTATGAGGGAATCGGGCTTAAAGATGAGCAAGGGTTCAAACAGCTCAACACGGCTGTCTTACAAATCGAGAATGAATACTACTCAAGCATTCGCCCCAAGCGCATCCAAGCCGCCGGCGAAAGACCGGTTCGTGCTCTGATCAACCGAGGGATTGAGTATCTGGAAGTGCGCGCAATTGATCTCAACCCCTATGCACGAAATGGGATCTCTGAAACCGAAGCAGGCCTGATTACATTGATGATGACCGCTGCAGCAGTCGCACCGAGTCCGCTGTTCAGTGATGCAGAATGTGAGGCCATCAACGGCCTCAATGCACGCACCACTTGGGCTGGGCGACGATCCCCGCAGCGCTATGACGCAAAACGCAGCCTTTACGAAGCAGCAATTGAATTCTTCGACTCACTCGATGCCTTGGCAGCCATGCTGGATAACGCACAGAATGTGACCTACCACACCGATGCACTCCTCGACGCAAGAATGCGGCTCTCAGGCGATTGCCCTTTGCTGTCAGAGGACGTTGAAGAAGCCACCAACAACGAAGGGCATTTGGCATTTGGTTTGAAAATGGCTGAACTACATCACAGCACATGGACTCGGTATGTGGATACCAGCGAAAACACCCGTCTAGCCGACACCGCACGCGCCAGTCTAGAACAAGAATCTCAGCTAGCGGCCGCCAATGAAGGCACCTTCGATGCCTTCGTTGCGGCCTACGTAAATCAGCCTTGATTAATTGGCTGGATTGACTTCTAACAGCTCCACGTCAAACACCAACACAGAGTTCGGTGGAATCGGTCCGGTACCAGAAGGACCATAGGCCAGCGCCGATGGAATTGTGAACTCGTATTTAGCCCCTGGCGTCATCAATTGAACACCTTCTGACCATCCCGGAATGACACCGTTCAGCGGAAAACTTACCGGCTCGCCGCGCTGTATGAGCTGTCGAACACATCACCCGAAATCAACCGTCCCTCATAGTGCACACGGACTGTGTCTGTGGCCTGAGGAGCATCCCCCGATCCCGCCGTCAGAACCCGATACTGGAGTCCAGAGGCCGTCACTGTGACGCCCTCTTTTTTGGCATTCGCTGCCAAGAATTCTTCGCCTGATTTCAAATTCGCCTCCGCGATTGCTTCGATTTGTTGTTGTTGTGCAGCCTGGGCGCGGGCCTGGGCATCCTGCACGGCTTGATTAATGGCCGGACGGTCCATCTTCCAGGAATTCGCATCCTTCGAATCCATCAGCCCCTGCAGAACAAAGTCTGGATCCAAATCGCCAAAGTCATTTTGGATCCGTTCACCCAGAATAATTCCAAGACTGTAGCTTAACTTTTCAAGGTCACTGGCAGGCTCATTAGCGAAAGCCGGCGCTGCGATCAATGAGGCGGCTAAGGCGCCTGTGACGAGGTATTTCATAAGGGACTCCTATCTGTTTCACAAAGACTAGCAGGGTCGACCCCTGAAATACCATGCAAGGCCTTTGCTGAATAACGAATCCGGCTGATTGTAGTCANAAGGCACAAGACCCCAAACCCATAGGCCAAGGCAGAAAACCAGTGCGGAAACAAACACATCAGCCCTAAGACCAGCATGGTTTCGAAGCCTTCCGTAAGACCCTCCAGGTAATAAAGCGACTTGTCCTGAAGGCGTGAATTAGTGAGTCCGTGGATTTTTGCAAAAATCGAAAANGCGAGAAAACTCGAGCCGGTTCCCACGAAACAAAAAATCAAGAAGGCAGCGGCCAACGCGTCCGTGGGATCACGAAATGCAAACGCCAAGGGCACCGCACTGTAGATGATGAAATCCAACACGATATCGAGATAGGCACCAGATTCGGTCGGCTGCGAGATCCGAGCTACCGCACCGTCCAAGCCATCAAACAGTCGATTCAACNCCAAGGCAAACAGGCCCAAAAGGGTGTAGTCGAAGGAGATGCTGACAGCACCACAAAGACCCAATGCGAANCCTGAGAGAGTCAGCGCACTGGCTGATACACCGGCTGATGCTAGTGGTCGCGCGATTACCGCCAACGGATGCTTTAGTTGGCGGACAAATAAGGCATCAAACACACTGTCTCTCCGTCATTGGGTCGATCGTCGTCTTGGTGTGTGACCANCAATGCAATCATGCGTTGCTGTGCCACGGTCTCAAAAACAAGTGTCTTCACCTGTTCCCGCGCAAGCACATCCAAGGCGCTGAATGGTTCATCCAAGAGCAAAATACGCGGCTTTGCAACCAATGCACGNGCCACAGCAATGCGCATACGTTGACCGCGTGACAGCGCCATTGGATCAGATGCTGACAAACCGTTGAGGCCTACTGCAGCCAACATGTCATTTACTTGCTGGCGCTGCCGATCTCGTGGCTGATTCGTAATCCCCAAGGCGACATTGGCACCCACAGACAGGTGGGGAAACAACACCGGATCCTGAAAGACCGTCTGCGTCAAACCTAACAAGGGACATTGTGTGGGTCGAGTCTCACCATCNAACTGCACCTGACCTGAAAGACTGAGCCCAGGCATGGCACTCACCAACGCATGCAATAAACTGGTCTTGCCAAGACCTGAAGCCCCCATGCAAGTCAAAACTTCCCCGGGCCGAATCGTCACGGAAATGGGCGCGAACAGCGGCTGCCCATCTCGAATAACCGTCAGTTCATTGAGCGCGAGCATGAGTCCCTCCCTGCATACCCCGTCGATTCCGCCAGAGCATGCGTCCACACCATGCGGTCAGCGCAAACGCCACCCATGGCAATAGCGTGTTCCCCAGGGCAAAAGCGGCAGCGCTGCGCCGGTCACCAGAAAGGTTGACCACCAACTCAGTGATCAAGGTTTCAACGCGCCCACCACCAAGCAACAGTGTTTGAGTGTACAACCCCAAACTGACCGAAAACGCTACAGCAAATGCAGCGAGCAAGCTCACACTGTGTTTTGGGATCCACACACGCCAAAGTGCTTGGACTGCTGAAAGACCGCTTTGTGCTACCACGATCCGTTCCGATTCGGGTCGCTCCAGCCACGCATCCGACAGCACCACCAAACAATAAGGAAGCGCCAACAACACATGTGCGAACACCACAGCACCGAACCCTGGATTTAGCCCCAAAAGGTATAACCATCCCAATAATCCTGCTGTCATCGGCAATGCAGGCATCCAAAGATAACCCCACCAGACCCAGCTCAATGTGACCTGACGTGACCTGGTCATGCATTCAAGCCATACCACCGCCAAAGCAACTGAAAGCACCGCCACCAATACACCAAGAGTGACCGTGGTTAGCCACACGTCAGGAAATAATCCAAGCCTGGCAATTGAGCGCCCCGTCACTGTTGGCCAAGCTGAGTCCACCGCCCAAAAGCCAGCAACAGACCACAGTAGTAGCGCCACCAAAGCACCACACAGAAACACCCATCCCGCGACTGAAATCGACCACAAGTGTTGAGAAGACGCGGTGACCTGGGAAGGCAATTGCATCGAAAGAGCGCGGTCCAATCTGAACCAAAATAAGGAAATAAAAACCAGCACAAGAAGTAATGCCAAGATTGCAATGGCGCCTGCCTGCTGCGCGACTGGCGACGGATCGGTCAACCACCGAAGCATTCTGACGGCAACAAACGGCGTCTGGTCCGAACCCAACACCAGAGCAATTTCGAGATTGGCCAGCGAAAACGCAAACACCACTAAAATAGGGGCGCGCAACATCCGGCGAACCTGAGGCCACACAAGCCGCCGCCAAGCCTGCCAATCTGACCAACCGCACTCACGTGTCATGTGAAAGCTAGCCTGCAATGGCAGTCGTCTGGCGAGCGGGATCGCGAGTAATGTCAGGAAGGCTGACTCCTTTAAAACCAATACCAGCAAGACACCCAACCCGTAGCGATCTTTGGGAAAGAGGTAATCTGGTAATGTGACCTCAGCCGACCCACTGAGTAGCCACCGCACCAAAACGCCACTGGCGCCGAAGAATAGCAACACCCCCAGCGCTAACGCACTGTGTGGAATCGCCAAGGTGAGGCTGAGAAAGCGATCTGACTGAGACGCGCTCACGACACGAAAGGTCAGCCAGGCAGTGGCCCACAACGAGAGCATGACTGAACCGGCCGCAACACACAGCGTCAGGGTAATTGACTGAAACAACGCGGGCTCTTGTGCCAAATAGCGCAATCCCGCCTGAATCGGCTGACCTGAGACACCTCCCGCACCTTGCCAAATCAGACCAATGACGGGGAGGGCAAGGAGCGCGATGAATACGCGCTCAGCCCACTTCACCGAACCTGACCCACATACCGTGTGCGCCATGCGGCCTCGAGTGGCTCGGTCCAGGATGCGTGCGGCTCCGGCAAAATCTGCCCTAACGCCTGCGTTGAAAGTGTTGCAGGGCCCATTGGAATCGCCTCAAACAAGGCTCGATCGGTTGCACGCAGTTTGTCGAGATCCAATACCGTTGGATCACCCCAAACAGAGGGGTCTGCCTTATTAGCCTGGGCCTCTGCCGACAATAACAGGTTGATCCAGACCAACGCGCCGGCACGCGCGCTGGAATTGAAGGGAATGGCTAAAAAATGCGTGTTGCCAATGCTCCCCGCAGTGTGCACGTGGGTGCGCACCGTATCGGGGAACCGTCCATCCAAGATGCGCGCTGAGGCGTCGTTTGGGTTAAATGACAAAGCAACATCTAACACACCGTCCGCAAACAATTCCATCAGTGCTTCGGCAGAGTCCGGAAACTCAAGACCTTGACGCCAAGCGACGGAGTGCAATTGGTCCAGCAAAGGCCAAAGATCGGCTGTGACCTGTGCAAATCGATCTGCGTTGTAGGGCTCAGCAAGCCACTGCGGATAGGACGTTGTCTCCAGCAGAGCTTGCTTTAAAAACGTCGTTCCATGGAAGCTGGGTGGCTCAGGATAGGTGATGCGACCGGGATTTGATTGGGCATAGTCCACCAAGCTTCGGAGACTCGTGGGTGGATTCGGGACGCGGCGCTGATCATGCATGAACACCAATTGCGCACGCCCCCACGGAGCCTCTTGACCGTCTGTGGGGATCGAAAAATCCAGACGATTTGCGTCAGCTGTCATATCAAGCCCCGCTGCGCTTGGCAGACCGTCCACAAAGGCGGGACCAAGCAATCCCTCACGCTTCATACGCGCAAAGTTTTCCCCGTTAATCCAGAGCACATCAACCGCACCGTCTTGATTCCGGCCGGTCAATTTTGCCGTCTGAATTCCGGTGATGACCGTGGCAATGTCATCCACTTTGACGTGACGGANCTCAATCCCATACCGGTCAGCGGCCTCTTGCGCCCACTGATCAATGTAGGTGTTAATCGCAGGCGATCCACCCCACGCATTGAAGTAGACCACCTGCCCCCGCGCCTCGGATTCGATGTCTGACCAGTTTGTTGCCAGGACATTGGGCGCCACCAAACTCAGTGACAGCAGTATGGACAGAAATCGCATGGGGTCTCCTTGAAGTACAGATACAGAAGTAACAACGAAACTATGTGGATCAAACACAGAGACTCAATCCATAATGCCCGTGATGACAGCGCTTATGGAATCAGTTTCTGAATCCAACGCACAAGCGTCCGTGTGCGCGCAGAAAACAAGCGTTCGGTAAAATAACTTCCAGCCACACGCTTACTGATCTCTGAACGCGTCGGATAGGGCACCACTGTTGACGCCATTTTCGACATCGGGATGTTCTGTTCAATCGCCAGAACCCAAGGCAGAATCAATTCGCCAGCGTGCTGACCGAGTATATCGACACTCAACACGCGCCCTTTGGCGTCAGTCACGATTCGGATACGCCCATCTGTGCGTCCCTCGCAACGTGCGCGGTCAATGTCAGCAAATGCAATCTCCATGACATGTTGCTGCGCAATTGGCACCTGCGCGTCGCGCTCCGCCTGTGTTAAGCCCGCGTGCGCCAACTCAGGATCCGTATAGGTGACCCACGGAATCACTTGGCCCGCAGCCTTTGCCGGCAAACCAAACAAGGCCTGCTTCACCACCACACTGGCGTGCGCACCGGCGGCATGAGTAAACGCCTCACGACCCGCAACATCGCCGATCGCAAAAATGTGCCGATGATTTGTTCGAAGTCTCGCATCGGTCGAAATCCCTCGCGCATCGTACTGAATGCCCGCCGCACCCAAGTCCAATTGCTCGATATTGGGCATCCGCCCTGTCGCCACCAACAACCGCTGCGCAATCACCGGCTCATGATTGGCAAAATGCACCACCGTAAGGCCTGATTCATCACGGGAAATACGCTCCACTGCTTGCCCCATGACAAACCGAATGCCACTGGATTCGAGCGTTTCTCGTAATTCAGACACCAACGCCGGATCATCGCGCCCCATCATCACGAATGGCTCAATTACAGTGACTTCAGATCCCAGCTTGTGATGTGCCTGTGCCATTTCTAAGCCAATCGCACCGGCACCTAACACAGCGAATGAAGCTGGGAATTGATCCGCTTCAAAGAGCGTGTCACTGGTCCAGTACTCAACCTCTTCAATTCCAGAGATCGCGGGGATGCGTGGTCGAGAGCCGGTGGCGATGACAAAGCGACGGGCACGGATGCGAAAATCGCCACCAACGACGGTTTTTGTGTCAACAAACCGCGCTGGCGCCTGTATCACCTGAACACCAAGACCTTCAAAGCGCTCGACAGAGTCATGCGGCGCAATCGAGGCAATTACATCACGAACGCGTTGTTTGGCCTTTGCATACCGCTGATCAAGCGGTTCAGCGCCATCCACTGCGGCCTTTGCGATCGACAGCAGCGTTTTCGAGGGAACACACCCAGTGTTGAGGCAGTCACCACCCATTCGGTGGCCTTCGAACAAAACCACAGAGGCTCCCAACTGCGCCGCACCAGCGGCAACTGAGAGACCACCGCTACCGCCACCAATGACGCAAAGGTCACACCGAATTAGCTGCATTTTCAAGCTGCCTTTGTTTTTGTTTACGCCGGGTCACAAATGTGGAAATCACACTCATCAGGCCAAGCCCCAATAGCGGACCCAGCACTTCAGGGCTGCTCAATACGGCAAGGTCTGGAACTTCACCTCGGCTAAAAATTTGGTCAAACCCGACCCCCAGACCGACGTAGATCAGCATACCCGGTAGAATTCCAAGCGCTGTGGACAACATGAACGTGACAGCTGACATGCCAAGCAATGCAGGAATCGCATTGGCCATCCAAAAAGGAATCAAAGGGATCAAGCGCATACTCAACCCCCACTGAAATGGACTGGCCTGGAATTCAGATCGCACCGTAGCGGCTTTGCCGCCGAGACGCGCCTCAGCCCAATCATTGAGAAAATAACGCACCGCCAAAAAAACAGCCAAGGCACCCAACGAAGCGCCGACCCAGATTGCCAACACGCTCCACCAACCAAAAAGTGCTGCACCAGATAAGGTCAACAACAACGCAATTGGAAGTGATAAAGCAACCGAGACGAAATAAACCAGAGTGAACAAAAGCATCGCGCCAACGCGGGCATCATTCACCCACCCTTTCAGTTCCAGATAGTGAGAAGCGAGCATTTCAAATGACAAGAAATCACCTGTCAGCCACCCAAGACTGATGACCAAAACCAGTAACGCCAGTCCAATCCATTTTTTCACGCGGACCCTCCGAAGTCCCCACATGCTAGATCGATAACGTTACATGACAAAACGTTATCTCGGCGCCACACCACGTGAATTGGACTCAAAAAAGATCAAAGATCGCTGCAGATCATTAGGCTCCGCCAACGACATTGGCCTATCCTTTATGAATACCCTAGACTCAGCGGCTTCGTAGGCAGCAACTACTGATCGCCTTGTGTCTGAGAAACTGAACATCAAATACGAACAAACGACCGAGCTCTAAGGATTTTGATGGCAACGATTTTTCCAATCGGCTTCCCGATGCGACGTTTACGCCGTAATCGGCGCGATGCCTTCTCACGCGCGCTGACACGTGAACACACCCTGACTACCTCTCATCTGATCTACCCAATGTTCGTTTTGGAAGGCCAAAACAAGAGAGAACCTGTCAGTTCAATGCCCGGAGTCGACCGCTTGTCGATTGATCTCGCGTTGGAGCGCGCTACTCGAGCCTACGAACTCGGCATCCCAGCTATTGCCCTGTTCCCCGTAGTTCGTGAGCACAAATCAGAGGATGGACGCGAGGCCTACAACCCGGATGGACTGGTACAGCGGACGGTTCGCGCTGTAAAAGAAGCGCTGCCAGAACTTGGCGTAATTACTGATGTCGCACTCGATCCCTACACCACACACGGTCAGGATGGCTTGATCGACGGTTCCGGCTATGTGTTGAACGACGAGACATGCGATGTATTGGTACAGCAGGCGCTCTCGCATGCCGAAGCAGGTGCCGATATGGTGGCGCCCAGTGACATGATGGATGGACGGATCGGTCTGATTCGCGATGCATTGGAGGCAGAAGACCACATTCACACTCGCATCCTCGCTTACAGCGCAAAGTATGCAAGCCACTTTTATGGACCATTCCGAGATGCTGTCGGCTCATCGACCAGTCTCGGCAAAAAAGACAAGCGCACCTACCAAATGGACCCCTGTAATGGTGATGAGGCATTGCATGAAGTCGCGGAAGACTTGCATGAAGGGGCCGACATGGTAATGATCAAACCCGGCTTACCGTATCTAGATATCGTGCACCGGATCAAAACCACGTTTAAAGTCCCGGTGTGCGTCTATCAAGTCAGCGGCGAATACGCCATGATTCAAGCGGCGCATGCCAATGGCTGGATTGACGGCCGGGCGGTGATGACCGAAAGCCTTGAATCCATGGTACGAGCTGGTGCAGATTGTATTCTGACGTACGCCGCCATTGATGTGGCTGAGAATCTCACCACGTAAAAAGAAAATGCAACGAGGACAACCATGAGCGATCACATTACAACGCTTACAAATGACAACTTCAACAGTGTGCTCAAAGACGCGCAAACCCCGGTCTTGGTGGATTTTTGGGCAGAATGGTGCGGACCTTGTAAAATGATTGCACCAGTGCTTGAAGAGTTGGCCACTGAGTACGCAGGGCGTTTACAGATTGCCAAACTCAATGTCGATGATCATCGCGAAGCTACGGAACAATTCAATATTCGCGGAATCCCGACTCTCATCCTGTTCAAGAATGGAGAGCCTGAGGCTACCAAAGTGGGCGCGCTGTCCAAAAGCCAGCTCGCTGCATTTCTTGACTCAAATTTGTAAAACACTAGACGGCCACACCGAAAGCGCATATGCTCTCGGTGTGGAGAATTCCGCCACCCCCCTTTTTTAGCAAGAACCAACTGACCCCAATTCTGTCTGGGCTTCCCCTGGATCATCAAGAGAACGCATGAACCTCACTGAACTTAAGAAAAAAACAATGCCGCAACTGCTCGAGATTGCGGAATCCATGAACCTCGAAAACTTGGCACGCTCGCGAAAGCAGGACGTCATTTTCTCAATCTTAAAGGCCCACGCCAAAAGTGGCGAAGACATCTACGGAGATGGCGTCCTCGAGATCCTCTCTGATGGATTCGGGTTTTTACGCTCGGCTGATTCGAGCTACCTGGCAGGTCCTGACGACATCTACGTCTCACCCAGCCAAATTCGTCGCTTCAATTTGAGAAAAGGCGATGCCATCTCTGGAAAGATCCGGCCACCCAAGGACAGTGAGCGGTACTTCGCGCTGTTAAAAGTTGACGAGATCAACTACGACAAACCAGAAAACGCCAAAAACAAAATTTTATTTGAGAACCTCACCCCCTTATTCCCACAGGATCGGATGGTGATGGAGCTGGGCAATGGTTCAACAGAAGATCTAACGGCTCGGATCATCGATCTGTGCTGCCCACTCGGTAAGGGCCAACGCGGACTCATCGTGTCGCCGCCAAAAGCCGGTAAGACACTGATGCTGCAAAACATTGCCAACAGCATCACGCGCAATAATCCCGATTGTTATCTGATCGTCTTGTTGATTGATGAGCGCCCAGAAGAAGTGACCGAAATGCAGCGTACCGTGCGTGGCGAAGTGGTCGCATCCACCTTTGATGAGCCGCCTGCGCGGCACGTTCAGGTGGCCGAAATGGTGATTGAAAAGGCGAAGCGTCTGGTCGAGCACAAGCGTGACGTTGTCATTCTTCTCGACTCCATCACCCGTTTGGCCCGTGCCTACAACACGGTGCAGCCTTCATCCGGCAAAGTATTGACCGGTGGTGTTGATGCCCACGCACTCGAGCGACCAAAGCGCTTCTTTGGTGCGGCACGAAACATCGAAGAAGGTGGGTCATTGACCATTATCGCTACCGCATTGGTGGATACTGGATCGAAGATGGATGAAGTGATCTTCGAAGAGTTCAAGGGTACCGGCAACAGTGAGCTGAATCTCGAGCGCCGCGCGGCTGAAAAACGGATCTTCCCTGCGATCAACATTCGCAAATCCGGAACACGTCGTGAAGAGTTGCTGACCACCGAAGATGAATTGCAACGGATGTGGATCTTGAGAAAGTTGCTCGACACCATGGAAGATCTGCAAGCCATTGAGTTCTTGATTGATCGCATGAAAACGACAACCACAAACGACGAATTCTTCCAATCAATGAAGAAGCGCTAAATCCCGGCCTCGATGATCCGGCGCCTCAATTCATCGAGCGCCGGGGAACGACCACTCTCCACTTCAACTTGTAACGCCAAAACCAGCGGATGCTCAGGGTTGAGGGCCATCGCCCGACCGATATGATGTTTGGCTTCAGCCTCGAGATCCGCGGCCAGCGCAAGACGCGCCTCGACGATGGCCAATGCCAACGAGTCTTTATGTTGATTCACCAAGTTGGTCAATGCCGATAAGCGAGTCAGCGGCGTCTCATCACCGACCGACTCCAGGCGATATACCCAATCCTCTCGCCAGTTCTTGTTTAACGCTTTCAATAAGGCCTTAAATTCGGTTGGCGGTTGCACTTCAATCACCGGTTTCGGCACTCTCCGCATCATGTCTTCTGCAGTTGCCAGATATTCTGCCGAGACATCCGGTTGATCGAGACGACGCGCGGCCTCCGAGGCAAGAATCCAATGCAATGCCGGTAAGGACTCCGACCTGGCGTCAGTCTGCAGGACTGACAGGGCCCGCTCAGGCTGATCACGCCGTAACCACAAAGCACCTTCAACCAATCGACCATCGGCCTTACGGTGCCGTGAGCGACCCCATGCACTCCAGAGCGCCAGGGGCGCACGGCCCAACAGCCCACCAAATCCGAGAGCAATCCAAGCGACGACCACGCATGCCACAAAGACAATGATAGCGGTCCATAAGGACATCTCCATGGTGTAACCATCATAGGCGAATAGGACATACCCTGGATCAGTCTGTACCCGATCGCCCAGGTACAGACCCAAGGCTAACAATCCAGCCAGTACGGACATCCAAAGCAACAAGCGAAGCAAGCGACTCATTGCTTTACCTCGTTGGCGAGGGCGCGGCGTGACACCTCTGACTGTCGAAATATCTGCAACGCACGCAAGCCTGAGGAGGCCTCAGGAATCGCGCGCGCTACGGGTCGCTCTTTAATTTCGTCGAGCGTTTGCATCACTTGCAGACCGGCCCCTTCGAGCGTGTTGAAGTAGTGCTGCGTGAGGCGAATGGCCTGATCCACTGACGCGTCGAAGATCACTTGATCCTCACGCATTAAGGCCACCTTGATCTGCTCAAGACTCAATCGCAGCACATCCCGCGCGCGACCGGCGTCTGCCGCGGTAACAAGCGGTGCGATAGGGGCATCGACTTCACGAATCCGAATAAACTCAGACAACCGCTGCAACCAGTCAGACGCCATGGCCGTCTCAGGATTTGCGATCTCGACTGCTTGCAACCGCCTGACAGGTAATTCCAGATCGTCTAAGACTGCATCCAATGCCAACAGTTCCGCCTGCATGCCCAGTACGTCAATACGCGGCACCGAGGACAACGCCTGAATATCTCCTGCAAGTTGTTCACGGACTGGCAACAACCGTCCGTCCTCCAACTGGCCAAGTAAAGCTTGCGCAGTTTTCATCAGGACGATTGCGGTTTCCGGATTCCGCTCAATCAATAACCGTTGATCTGCCAGTTTCAGCAGATATTCAGCCTCAGCCAATGTGTAGCTGGTTCGCGTATCAACCTGCGCTCTCGCCAGTTGCTCAGCCACTCCCTCTACACGATCGACCACCGTCTGATTTCGGCTGTCTATACGGGTCATCTGTGTCTCGAGTGATTCCAGTGCTTTCCTGAGTTCGCGAATTTCCGAGGCGTCACGCGCCGCATCTGATTCCAACCGCCGAACCTCGACAGCGAGGGCTTCACCTGCTTGGATCTCTTTTTTTAGCACCCCAATCTCTTGCCAACCAATCCACCCGAGCACGCCTGACGCAGCCAACGCCATCAACGCCGTCAAGATTGACAACCAACTGGCGCGTTGAGTGGCTTCCGTCACAATCGCTTCTTCCAGCTCCGATTGCTCAGGCGTCAACTCAGACTCAGTGGGAATACCATCCGTTTCTGTTGGGTTGTTCTCAACAGGCTCTTGGTTTTCAGGCTTTGACACAAGGCTCTCCTTCCAGCGCCAATCGAACATATTCCGGCTGCGGCGCTGCAATACGATAGTAACGCCATCCGGGTGGCAACAGTGCTTCCGCATCGTCGCTGGTCACACAGTGTGTCACACCAGCTAATGAAACGTGGTGCGTGGCTGCGTAATCACAGCATGCTCGGAGTAAATTTGCCGACCCATGAATCCAGTAGGGCTGCTGCAAACACGACTGCATGTCGACTTCTTCACCTGGTATCACAGCGAACAGCTCCAAACGATCTAACGGCCAAGTCAATTGTGGCTGCAGACACTCGAATTGACGCCCCGCACCTTCTGCTGTGGCCACCACACAACGCGCTGAAGGCTCAAGCGCCGCTTGCAAATCAGCAATTAGCGCCCGCGAACCCGGATGTTTAGCGGTCCGAATGACGCCTGCTTCGTCTGGAATCGCAGCAGCCGTTGCTGCCCCGACACACCAAACCGTCAAGCCCAACGGCCACTGCGGCCAACGTGCTAAAACTGCCTGTGTAAACTGGTTCGCCGCCTCTGGAGACGTCACGATAACGTGTTGATACCGATCAAGCTCAGTAATTGCGGGATGGAGGCTGACATCAATCGGCCGCACATCAAGCACACTGAGACCGCATGCATCAAAACCGGCTTGCTCAAACTCTGCCACGGCGCGATTCAGTGCCGGCCGCAACCGATTGACACACACCCGAACCCGCGCCATCAAAGACCAGCAGCAGCCAATAACTCTCTCGCACCCTGCGAGACCAATTCTTCAGCCACGGCAATGCCAAGCGCTTCTGGTGCATCCACCGGACCACGGGCTTCTGCGCGTAACAGGGTTCCGCAATCGGGCGAACCCACCAATGCACGCAGCCATAGGGCATCTCCTTCACGCACCGCAAAAGCAGCGATTGGCACCTGACACCCACCATTTAAGTGCCGGTTCAATGCCCGTTCACACCAGCCGACTTGCTGCGCCTCTTGATCGGCAAGAATCGACACCATCGACCGGGTTTCGTGATCGTCTGCGCGAATCTCGATGCCCAAAATGCCTTGACCACAAGCCGGCAAAATCTCAGTGGGCGCTGTCTCAAAAGCGATCCGATCCGCCATATCAAGTCGCCTCAATCCGGCAGCTGCCAACACCAAGGCATCAAACTGGCCGGCATCAAGCTTACTCAGCCGTGTGCCTAAATTGCCCCGAATAGGCGACAATTTCAGGTCAGGCCTTATGGCTCGGATCTGAGCCATACGACGCAGGCTGCTGGTGCCGATATGTGCACCCTGGGGGATCTCATCAAAACCTCGCCACGGTGTCTGGCCACCTTGGCACACCACTGCATCTGCAGGGGTCTCACGCTGGGTCAGACAACACAATTCCAGCCCCTCTGGCAATTGCATGGGCACATCCTTTAACGAATGCACAGCCAAATCAGCACGACCGTCATACAACGCCGTCTCGAGCTCTTTGACAAATACACCCTTGCCACCAATTTTTGTCAGCGAGACGTCAAGGCGCTCATCGCCCTGAGTCGTCATCTCCAGGAGCTGAATCGAGCACTCGGGATAGGCCGATTTCAATCGATCTCTGACGTGATACGCCTGCCACAATGCCAGTGGACTTTTCCGCGTGGCAATAGTCAGTGTTTTTTGCATGTGTGGTCCTTCCTTTGAGCCAGTATACTGAAACCACACACAAGGAGTCTCTATGAGTCAGGAAACCCCCAAGGCCCTCTGGGGCGGTCGCTTTTCAGAATCGACTGATGCATTCGTTCAAGCGTTTACAGCCTCTGTGCAATTTGACCAGCGTATGGCCAACGAAGACATTCGGGGATCCATCGCACACGCCACCATGTTGTGCCAACAGGGCATTCTGACCACGGCCGAATGTGAGGCCATCGTAAGCGGCTTACACACCATCGCGTCAGAGATCGACTCTGGGCGCTTCGCCTGGTCTGTTGCCCGAGAAGATGTGCACATGAATATCGAGTCACGATTAATCGACTTGATCGGCGACACCGGAAAAAAATTACACACCGGTCGATCAAGAAATGATCAGGTGGCAACAGACATTCGCTTATGGTTGAGGGGCACCATTGATCTCGTTCTGGCTGAATTGACTCGTCTTCAATCTGGCCTGATTACGCTCGCCGAGCAGGAATACGACACGATCATGCCAGGCTTCACACACTTACAAGCCGCACAACCTGTGACCTTTGGTCACCACATGCTGGCTTGGAACGAGATGTTAGAGCGCGACGCGGGGAGGTTGATCGACTGTCGCCGCCGGATGAACAAATGCCCACTGGGTGCGGCTGCCTTAGCCGGTACCAGTTACCCGATCGACCGCAGTCTCACCGCCTCTTTATTGGATTTCGATGCACCAACTGAGAACAGTCTCGACTCGGTCTCTGACCGCGACTTTGGAATAGAATTTACGTCTGCAGCCAGTGTTCTCATGATGCACCTGTCACGTTTTTCTGAGGAACTGATCAACTGGAACTCCACCGCCTGGCAATTCGTCGATTTGCCCGACAAATTCTGCACAGGCTCGTCGATCATGCCGCAAAAAAAGAATCCGGATGTGCCTGAGCTGGTTCGTGGCAAAACTGGCCGTGTATTCGGTCACTTGATGGCGCTCTTAACGCTGATGAAGGGCCAACCGCTGGCCTACAACAAAGACAACCAAGAAGACAAAGAGCCCCTGTTTGACACCGCAGACACGCTGTTGGGCTCGCTTCGCGCCTTTGCTGACATGATCCCAGAACTCAAGGTGAATCGGCCGAAGCTGAAAGACTCAGCGATCCGTGGCTTCTCAACCGCCACTGATCTCGCTGACTACCTGGTGCGCAAAGGGCTTCCTTTCCGTGACGCACACGAAGTGGTCGGTAACGCAGTGGCGCTTGGCGTGCAAAGTAACAGAGATCTTTCTGAAATGGCGCTGACTGAATTGCAAGCCTTCAGTAACCTGATCGACAACGATGTGTTTGAAGTTCTCACGGTTGAGGGCTCCGTTAACGCCCGCAATCATGTCGGAGGTACCGCGCCGGCCCAGGTCAAGTCCGCCGCACACCGCGCGCGACTGACGCTCGAGGCCCGCTAAAACGGGTTAAGGATCGACCGAATCGCAGTGGCTTGCCGCGCGGTCGAGCCGCTATTGGCCAGCACCCAATCTTGTGCGCAGTGCCCCATGGATNNGCAATTCGCGAGCGCCTCGGCAATCCCTTGTGACAGAGTAAGGGGGGTGACCTGTATCAAGCCTCCATGTGCGATAAGTGCCTCAGTAATCCGGGCAAAATTGTGCATTGACGGACCTGCAACCAAGGCCTTTGCCAGAGCAGCGGGCTCAACGGGGTTTTGTCCGCCTTTGTCAGCGAAACTACCGCCAATAATCACAACATCGGCGACCGCTAAGTAGGTGCCCATGTCGCCAAAAGTATCGCCAATCAAAACCTCTGTCTGCGCATCAAATACTCCTCCAGAGACCTGCGCGCAGCTGTGTGCCTCTTTCGCCGCCTCAACCGCGATCTCAGAACCACGGACCGGATGCCGTGGCACNAACAGCACACGGTATCCTTCCACGACCAGGGGAAACATCAACTCTTCTTCGCCTGGATGTCCGCTCATCAAGCACACCACGGGACAAGCTCCTTTCCAAACTTGCAGCCGCTGCAATAAAGCCGCATCCGGGACAGGCGGCGGCTGATCAAGCTTGATTGAGCCGACTTCTGAGATAGCCTGCATTGGCGTTCCAAGCGCATGCGCACGCAATGCATCATCTGAAAATTGCATCAATGCACGCGTCAGCCCAGCCCACATCGGTCGACTGACAAGAGAGATTTTTCGGTACGCACCAGCCGAACGCGCACTCAGTCGCCCATTGGCAAGAACCACCGGAACGCCTGATCGATTTGCGGCATGGATCATGTTTGGCCACAGTTCGGTCTCAATCACCACCACGGCACGTGGGCGCAGACGTTTGAACCACCGTCCCCAGATCCAAGGCAAATCCCACGGAAAGACCACTACCGGATGGGCACTGGATTGCAGTATCGCCAGACCTGAGGGTGTCGTTGAGGTCAACACAAATTGAAGTGCAGGATCCTGCGCTTCAAGCGCCGCGACGAGCGCCAGCGCCACTTTGGCCTCGCCAAGACTGCATGCGTGGATCCACACGCGCCAGGGGCGACTTCAGGACTCTGTAGGCCCAATCGCGCCGCAATGTCTGGAGAGCGTTTTTCACGCCCATATTTTCGCGCCACGTGCCACATAAGGACGGGGATCGACAGGGTAAGAATGATGGAATACAGATGTCGGTACATAGTGAAGATGCTAGCATGTCTTTATGAAAATCATCGTCGGTGGTGGGATTTCCGGTCTCTGGCTTGCAGCGGAGTTAACGGCCCGCAATGTGCCTTGTTGTGTCCTTGAGAGTGGTCCACTGGGCCAGGGTCAAACCTTGGCCAGCCAGGGCATGATTCACGGCGGCACCAAATATGCGCTGGATGGATTGCTGTCCAAGGCAGCCAGTGCAATCGCTGGCATGCCCATGCGTTGGCGCAATGCACTGCAAGGCGAAGGCACCGTAGATCTGTCTTCTGTAGAACTCGAGCGCGATCATCAATTGCTGTGGTCGAATGAATCAGTTGCCGCGCAGTTGGTTGGATTTTTTGCCTCCAAAGCCATGCGCTCGCGTATGCAACGGATCGATCCCCAAACTGAGCCTGCTTTTGCTCGTGGATTCAACGGACACCTGTATCGCTTGGCGGAACCGGTGTTGAAACTTGAGACTCTGATTCAAGGATTTATCCCGCCTCTCACTGGCCGCCTGTTTCAGGCCCGCGTGGAGCGCGTCCTTATGCAACAGAATCGGATCATCGGGGTCGAGACAGAGCATGGCGAGCTGCTGGGCGAGGTCATCTTAACTGCAGGTGAGGGCACTCAAACCATCCTCGACAACTCAGGTATCACGCAGCCAAAGATGCAAACACGGCCATTGGCCATGGCGGTATGCGAACTCTCATCGCCCATCCCGCCGGTTTTCGGACACCAACTAGGTGTCGGCAGCAAACCAAAATTGACTCTCTCCACACACCAGGTGAACGGGGTCCAGTGCCTGTACTTGGGTGGCCAGTTGGCAGAAGACGGCATTCGGCGCACCGACAGTGAGCAAATTGTGGCCAGCCGACAGGCGATTGCGGAGGCACTTCCATGGCTTGAGCCACAGATCTCATCGATTCGGGTGTTTCGGGTCAATCGTGCAGAGCCTGCGACCGATCAGGGCAGTCGACCAGACAGCGCCTACATCCACCCACTCAACGGTGGTTTCGTCTGTTGGCCGACCAAATTAGCCCTGGCCCCACAACTTGCTGACCTGCTAATTCCGAAGCTTGATACGAGTGGCCAGGCAAATTACCCAAATTGGCCGGAAGCCATACAAGGAACCTATCCATGGGCATCGCACTAAGGCCACTTGGATCCACCGGCATAGCCCTCAGTGTACTCGGGCTTGGTACCGTCAAATTTGGCCGCAATACGGACGTTAAGTATCCAAGTCACTTTGACTTGCCAAGCGATGAGGCACTCATCGAATTGCTGCATACGGCGCACGAATTGGGCATCAACTGTCTGGACACAGCGCCAGCTTACGGTACCTCTGAGGCCCGACTCGGCGCACTTTTACCCGAAGTCGCAGGTGAGTTTCAGATCATATCCAAAGTGGGTGAAACCTACGATGCAACACATGGCAGCCGCTATGACTTTTCAGAGCAGGCTATTCTCAATAGTNTAGAGAACTCATTGCGTGCCCTCAGACGCGAACAACTTGANGTGGTCTTGCTGCACTCCGATGGACACGATTTACAGCACCTCCGACAGGGTGCACTGAGGACCCTAATCAAGGCCCGCGAGCGTGGGTTGGTCAAAGCCATAGGCATGTCAGGCAAGACACTCGAGGGGGGGCGACAGGCTCTGGCTGAAGGTGCAGATGTCTTGATGATTACGCTAAATCCCAGTGCGCAAGATGAGGTTCCACTGATCGCTGAGGCTGAAGCAGCCGGCGCAGGTATCCTGGTCAAAAAGGCCCTCGGCAGCGGTTATCTGACCGAGGATGTGTCCACTGTCTTAGCACATCTTTTTGCCCATCGAGGCGTCACTTCGGCAATCATCGGCACCACCAACCCCACACATTTAAGGCATAATTGTGAGGCATTACCAAAGGACATTGCGCCATGAGCCTGAACACAATCCAAACCACCATTGCCGCCAGTATTGAAACCAAAAAAACATTGCTTGCTGACACGCAGCGGCTCGAGACACTGCTCGAAGTGGCCGGTGTTGCCGCCTCGACATTGGCGTCAGGACACAAAATCATGTTGTGCGGTAACGGCGGCTCGGCGGCCGACAGCCAGCACATCGCAGCAGAGTTTATTGGCCGGTTTGAGCGTGAGCGGGCCTCGATGGCTGCGATCGCGCTGACCACAGACACATCTGCGTTGACCGCAATTGGCAACGACTACGGCTATGATCAGGTGTTTTCACGTCAGGTCGAAGGACTTGGCCAAGCGGGCGATTTACTGATTGGCATCTCAACCAGTGGCAATTCCGCCAACGTCGTCAAAGCCATGCAAGTGGCACAGGGAAAAGACATTCGAACCGTGGCATTGGTAGGCGACAAGCCCGACGGCGCGATGCAGTCCATCGCAGACTATGTGTTGGCTGCACCCTCGACCAACACCGCTCGCATCCAGGAGTGTCACATCTTGATGATGCACATCCTATGTCAGTTAGTTGAGTCGGAATCGGCCTGACGAATCTTCGCAATCAAGTGGGTGGTCGACAGATTGGCCACCTCGCCTAAGACCTTCACTTCGCCACCGTATGCCAGCACGGTTTGATAGCCCACCACCTCTTCAATGGCTTTGTAATCACCACCTTTCGCTAACACATCGGGCTTTAAGGCCTCAATTAACGTCACTGGCGTGTCGCCTGAAAAGCCAATGACTGCATCGATCGAGGCCAGCCCAGCAAGCACTTGAAGGCGTCGCGCCAAGGTGTTCATCGGCCGCTCAGGACCCTTCAGTCTGGCCACTGAAGCATCATCGTTCACTGCAACAATCAATCGATCACCAAGTGACGCCGCCTCTTTTAGATAGGCCACATGGCCGGCATGCAAAATGTCGAAGCAACCGTTGGTCATCACCACCCGCTCACCGGCAGCCTGACGCTCCGCTGTCCACGTAGCTAACGCATGGATGTCTTCAAAAATTGGACTCGCACCTGCTGTGGCGCCCTGCAACTCGCGCGCACTGACAGTTGCCGTCCCAAGCTTAGAAACCACGATCCCGGCTGCTCGATTGGCAAGCTCGGCGCTTTCGGCGAGGGACATCCCCTGACCTAAACCAGCCGCCAGGGTGGCCACCACTGTGTCACCGGCACCCGTAACATCCGCAACTTCACGCGCTGTCGCTGCAAAATGGTGTACAGCACCGTCACGCATTACCAGCGTCATACCTTGCTCTGAACGTGTGACTAGTAATGCCTGCCAGTCAAACTGATCGATCAGCGCATGGGCTTTAGCGATCAATTCATGATCGTGTGTCCAGGTACCGACCACTGCTTCAAATTCAGACCGGTTTGGCGTCAACAAGGTCGCTCCACGGTACTTTTCAAAATCATGTCCTTTCGGGTCGACGATGACTGGAATCTGCAGTTGTCGCGCCCGTTCAATCCATGCTTGGGCATCGAGGCTGCCTTTCGCATAGTCACTGAGCACCAGTGCTCGAGCTTCATCCAACGCCGTTTCCGCGCACAAGCGACTCGCATCTGCTGCATTAAAGGGGTGTTCAAAATCCAAGCGGATCATCTGGTGTGCCTGACTTAGCACACGAAGTTTGGTAATCGTGCGATTGGACACCGTTTTGAAGCAGGTAGCGACACCGTGATTTGCCAAGGTTTGACGCAATAACTCAGCGTCTTGATCTGCACCAACTAATCCGGCGCAAGACACCTGCGCACCGAGCGAAGCCAGATTCAGTGCCACGTTGGCAGCACCGCCCGGACGTGCTTCATCATGCGTAACACGCACAACGGGTACAGGCGCCTCGGGCGAGATACGACCCGCATCGCCATGCCAGTACCGATCCAGCATCACATCACCAACGACGAACACGCGTGAGGCAGAAAACAGCTGTGACACAAGAAATCTCTCTAACCACTCAAGATTGCTATGATAGCAAACTTAAGTTCCCAACCCGGATAACAAATGGTCAGCATCTTATTCTGCACGCTGCAAACGATTAGCAAGCTTCCCACTTCCTGGGGTTATTCGATTGGGCGCTATTTGGGAATGATATTGATGAGAGTTTTCAAAAGCAGGCGTCGCTTTTGTGAAACCAACGTCAGATTGTGTTTTCCAAATCTGTCGGAGCAGCAGAGTGGAAACCTCGTTCGTGCAAATTTTCAAGAACTTGGCGTAGGAATTGTTGAAAGTTCATGGGCATGGTTTCGTCCACAGAGCTTCATTACGCCACACCTTTCCATTCACGGCGCTGAACTCATTACGCATGCAAAAAAAAGGGGGTGCGGAGTTTTGTTGATCGGACCCCACAATACGATGTCAGACCTGGTTGCCATGATGGTCTATCAAGCCGTTGGCCGTATCGTCATAACTTACCGCCCGCAAGATAATCAAAAGTTAGACCAACTCATAAACGATAGGAGACGAAAATTTGGAGACCTGACCGATGTTCGGAACCTTCGGCAGATCCGCAAACATCTCGCGGATCGACGCATTGTCTGGTTTAGCCCTGATCAGGATTTAGGTCATAGAGGCTCTGTGTTTGCACCTTTTTTTGGAAACGAAGCATGTACGATCACCACTCCGGCAAGACTTAGTGAACCGGCTACCGTCTGTCCAATATTTGTTCACGCTTATCGCACCTCCTTTCATTACCATTTGAGGTTTACGGAGTTCCCTGCAGCTTATCCAACCAAAAACCAAGAAGATAACGCAAGGGCGTTAAATCAGCTCATTGAAAACGCGGTAGAAATGAGCCCGACGCAATACATGTGGATTCATCGAAGATTCAAGACTAGGCCCCCAACGGATCCTGCAGCGCTGTATGGAGATCATTAATCCAGTGCATCACATCATCTGAAGCAATCGTAGCCATTGTCTGCGATGCACTCTTCAACACCTCAGACCGTGCGCCCACTGGGCCCA
>JGI26088J50261_1000121_pt1 | contig 45482 bp, 36 predicted proteins | sample SaaInl1SG_22_DNA_FD_50261 | JGI IMG/M metagenome (IMG submission 50261)
TTCACCATCTACTGATGCTTCAAACATTTCTTTCATGACTTTAAGTTCTACTTCACCTGGCTTCTTAGGTAAGAAGTCACTCAAGTTAAACAAACCGTGTGCGTCAATTGCCGCTTTCTCTTCATCACTTAATGGACGCTCGTTACGGCTCCACTTAGATGTTGAATAGTCTGCGTATCCGCCTTTGCTAGTTTTAGCAATACGGAAATCTACACCGTGTTCAAAGTCAGTTGGAAGTTCATTAAGTTCCGGATCCATTAACGCAGATTTAATAATCTGGAAAATTTGTGGACCAATAATGAATCTACGAATTGGGTTTTCTGGTGTAGAATCTTCGTTGATTGGATCCTTTGCCACAAACCCTTGGAAAATGTATGAACGCTTTTTCCAATATTTACGACCCATATCTTCTAGTGATTTGTCTTTAAACCAACCACGTACTTCAGATAGGATTGGACAAGTATCGCCCCACATCTCTACACAAGGTACCTGTACAATTACAGGACGACTTGCTGTATCACCTTTTACGCCAGAAAAAGGCAATTTAATCATTGCTCGTTCTGCCCAGAAAAAGGTATTGTTTGTATCGCCATCAGGTAAAAAGCGAAGTGTTGCTTCACTGCCTTCTGACATGTTCCAGTGTGGGTAAATTGCGTTGTCACCGCCGCCTGTACGGTTACCGCCTGTGTTTTGCGCTTCTTGAAGTTTTGCGCGGATTTCTGCTAAAGTTGCCATAGTTTATGCCTCCTAAAATGTTATGCCTCTATGTGCTTTGTGCCTGTTTTGTGTAGCACAGTTTATATACTACACTCTACTATTTATTTTGTCAACGTCTTTGTTGTCAAAATGTGGAAAATAACTTTCCAAAAAGTGAGGGCGATGTTCTGCCCTCGTTAAGTGCTATTACCTATTCATTACATACATTGTAACTTCAAAGCCATAGCGCATTTCTACTGCTTCTGGTTTAGTCCACATAATGTGTCTCCTTTCAGATTGAATTATGTAAACAGTTCATGGGAGAGTTGGTACAAGTCCCACTTGAGTCTACCAAAAAAATAGCGTAGCAATTTCTTACTACACTATTAATTATACAATATTTTTCGTAAAAGTCAACCAGAAAATCATTAAAATCCAGACAATGATCTAAGTCGTGCTACNTCTGGATGTNTCTCTGGTTCTTGGACGGTATCAGCCTTTTCAGCAAGTCTTTCAATAAGACCTTTTGCTANTCTAGCGGCTCTATTACCAAATTTCTTTTCGACCATTGTTAGAACGCCTGTTTCGCCTTTTGGAAATTTTCGATTATCTCTATCATAAAACTGAAAAATAAATTTTACTAATTCTTTTGAATCTGCTTTTTCATTAGTTGGTTCTGATGACTCTTCAGTTTCATCTTCCATATCGCCAAAATCAAGCTCTGGCATTATTTCAGGAGCGTTTGCTTCGACCCACTTTTTAATTAAAGGTCTAATACATCTGTCTGAATCATCTTTTGCTATATCTTGAATTGTTTTTTCTAATTTAGGATCATCAATAATACCATCAAGACTTTCAATAGCATTTGAGCCATCTACACCTGATGGAAAGTGTTTGTCAATTAATTTGTTTAAGTTAGTAATAGCCTGTGCTTGTTCATCGCTGTCTGAACTTTGAATAGCACTNGATTCNCCTAGATCGTTTACCCATGTTTCAAATTTGTTAAAGTGATTTGCTAAGTTATCCTTTTCGTTTTCGACTACGTCGGTNTCATTGTCAATCTCATCCTCACTCATCAAGCGATGAATGATAGGAAATACATCTTTCATTTCTTCGTTGAATTTTCTAACTGTGAATTTTGATGTTAACTCGTCTACAACTTCTTGAGGAACATCACTATACTCAGTTGGTTGATATTGTTCTTTGAATTGATTGTAATAACCTCTTTTACTTAATTTATGAATTTCAGTTTTTAGCCCTTCAAGAGCACTTTTGCCTCTTTCAATGATTGAATTAGTATCGTCATTTAAAAGATCGTTTCTGTTTACATAATTACTGAATGATTTTAGTTGAGCAATTTGTTCACTAAGACTTACGATATATTTTCCAATATCGTCATATGGAAGACCGCCTTCTTGAACATGTCTTTGCATTGCTCTTGCGCCTGAGAGATGAATGAAAGGATATTTAAATCGTTCACCTGCTGAATTTTCAATAAACAGTGCTGTAATATTTCTCGCTCTAGCACCTGGGCTAGTTTCATCCACTGTTTTATTATGTTTTACAATAAGTTTTGTATTTTCTAATTTTTGATAACTGGTTTTATTAGTTCCATACATTCCTTCGCTCATCACTGATTCCCCTACTTGTGAATTTTTTGAATATTGGCTAAGGAAAGCATAATCTCTTTTGTCTAGATTGTCCTTTGAAATGTCTCTAGCATCAAAGCTCATCAATCTTCTTTTAGCAAATGCTCGCATACTCTTTAAAAAGTTATACCAGCCATCTTTTTGTACAGTATCCATATTCTCTGTAATACCTGTACTGTAATATACCTTCATAGAAGACGGCTCAGCAAGGCTAATACTTACATGGCCAATTGGGTTTTCGCCTTCCATGTAATCAAAGTCAAAAAATACTGCGTCCTCTGGGTTAATGGTAACTTCGCCTGATTCCTCGCCTAGTTTTAAACCAGAAAATCGACTTCTTACCTTATAAAATAGGTCTGTGCTAATGCTTCTTAGATTATCTTCCATGTTAATATTTATCAAAATATGTTGCCGCTGACGAATATCGGCATTGGCATTTGATCCTCTGTTAATTTTTCTGTCATTTTTTCGTAAATCTTAGGATCCCAATCTGCTAGTACATCAGCCATTCTAATACATAATAGTGTAGCACTAACAAGGTCATCATGTTCACCTGTTTTTGCGTTAAATCCGGTACCACTTGCGACAAATGTTTTTAGTTCTGAAATCAAAGGCTTACTATGAATAGTCATTTTATATTTTTCTAGTAAATTTTTAAGTTTTGAACATGCTGTAATTTTAGTACGATGTGTTGTGTTAAAGCCCTTACGGAATCTACGTATGTGTCCTTTTCTAATCGGTTCACTTAAGAACAATCCTGGAAAGTTTTCTTCACCAATATCACTAATAACAACAAGAGCCGCTTCGCCAAGTGAGTTATTTTCTACACTGTAGTAAATTTGCGGTGATCCGCCTTTTTCTTCTGCTTGCTCCATGATGTATTTTAGAATTTCACGCATAATTCTAATCTGCTGTTGTACTGGTGTTGTATTATGGCGCCATTCACCAACTTGAATCATACTTGGCATTTCAAATATCTGAATTGCTGAATAGTCACCACCTGTGCCTAACGAAGGATCAAGTGCTACTAAGTATGTTGCTTTCGGATCTATGTTTTTATACCAACGTGTTTGGCCAGTTGTTAACATAGGCTCCTTTCCTTCAAGTTCGGTGAGCTTAACAGCATTAATCAGTGTTTCATCAAAGATCAAGAATTCACATTCAAACTCACGTCTAAAACGTTCCTCACCAATTTTTGCTTTTTCAACCCTTGCCCACTCGTCGTCTCTGTCCGGATGTTCACTCCAGTGAGCAAAATATGAGCCAAATCCATTAACACCTACTTCTGCTTCATTTCCATGTTCGTCAAATTTCTTATTCGCTTCAGTCCAGATCATAGCAAACTGGTCTTCGTCACTATTTGGTGTTGAAGTAATAATACACTTACCGCCTGTTGCTAGTGTAGGTGACAACGCAGTCCAAAATTCCTTGGCTTTTTCTGGTGGCTGAACGAAAGCAAACTCGTCACAGTAAATTAATGATAGTGATTTACCACGTCCAGTGTTTTCTGTTGTAGTTGTTGCTTGTATTCTAGCGCCGTTGTCATATTCAATAGTGTTACGGTTATAACTATAAACGCCAGCACGTACAAAATCAGGTAAGTTTTCATAGCCAAAGCGATATCTATCCATGATATCCTTTGCGCCTTCATATTTGTGTGCAGCAATAAGAACTTGACAGTCTGGAACAAACATTGTATACCATAACAAATAAGCAACGGCACATGTTGTCTTGCCCATCTGTCTCGGAAGCATCGCAATACACTGTTTATGATTAGTGTACGATTCAATTAGTCTGTGTTGATATTCATATGGCTCAAAAGGAATAGAGCCTCTAACAGGATGCTGAATTTGTATAAAGTTTCGTGCGAAGTAAAGTGGTCCTGTAATAGGATCCATACATTTTTCTAAATGTTCAACTTCTTCTAATGTATATTTCTGTTTGGCGTGTGCCTTTTTTACAAGTACGCCTTCTAAACTCTTTGCCATAACAATATTTACCCAATAATATTGTCATAATATCCAATGCTGAATCTAGCATCAAAAAGTTTTCGACTATCTTGCTGTATTAAAACAGGAACTGGGGAAGCGTAATCGCCATTTGTAGGCTCGCTCCACAACCAATCATATTTAGGATTTGTATCTAGTTTTTTACAGAGTTTTTTTAGTTGGCGTCTATTAGCGTCTTTAACAACATACACTATCGCCTGGTTATTTTCCATCTCTAGAACATCACCAGACCATTTTGTAATTTTAATTTCACCTTTAGACCAGGCTGATTTACTCCAAGGACATACTTTTTTTATACGATCAAAGTATGCTGACCAATTAACCTTTTCCTCTACCACGGCCTTTTCCTTTACCGCGCCCCTCTGTTGTTTGAATGTCTTCTTTGGCTTTTTTGCCACGACCTCTACCGGCCATTAACTTGCCACGACCTTCTGCTACTCCAAGTTTTTGTGCTTGTAGTGCAGCCCAAAGACCTTCTTTAATTTTTCCACGTAGATCATTATCTGTTGATTCCATAGCACGTGGATTATCGCCGCCTGCTGTTGCTGGATATGAACCTTTACGCTTATGAAGATCGTCGCCGCCTGATGTGATAGCGTCCATATCGTCATATTCTGGATCTGGCTCGTTATCCCATGCTTCTTCTTTTTCGTCTTTTTCGCCACCTGGCATGTCATCGTTGTCAGCATCAAAGTCCGGCGCTTCGTTATCTGCTCCGTCCTTATCGATTGGAAGTTTAATCATAGGAGGCATTGCTGGAGCTGGCATGTCTGGCTTATTTGCTGGATCCATATCCGGATTTACTTTTTGAAATAGCTTCATCATGCCTTCAATGTTGTCCATTCCTTGTGCGTTCATACTAACATTCATACTTGGCTCAGGTGTATCTGGTTTTTCCATTGCTGGCGCTGGCATTTCTGTTGTCGGATCACCACACGCTTCATCTGTTTGCGTATCAATAGCTCTAATTCTATTGTACAATTCTTTAAAATCCATAATTAACTCCCCATGGCGCTTTTGACGCCTGTTTTATCTTGTTTTGCTGGCTTATCCATTTTATATTCAGTTTCTTTAACTCTTTCTTTTGAAGTCTTCTGAAGATCTTTTAAGAAAGATTTATTAAAGTCATCGCCAAAGTAGTCTTTTGCTTTAACTTTTTCAACTTCTTTATAATTTGGATCCTGTAGTACTGATTGACCTGAAGGTTCATCCATTGCTGATGTTTCTTGAGCTTCATATGGGTCATTAACATTGCGTACTCTAAAATGTGAATATTCCATTGCTAAGTTATTCTTAATTGCAATGGAAATTTCCTGTGGTGTTACAGGATAATCACAAGTATTTTCAAATACTGTAACTTCTGTGTTTTCCAAGTCTGGAAAATCCTTAACTTGTTTTTGAATAGGTGTACTACCTACTTTTTTAACACCCTGACAGCCATATCTTTGGAGACTAGCATGTAATCTCTCTTCAAATTCTTCAGGAATTTCTCCGGCAACCTTAATTCTAAAATTATAGGTCTTCTTTGATTCTGTAATAAATTCTTTTAACGATTTCATACTCATATTTATTCCTCTCCGCGCAATTTCTTTAATAATTCATTGCGATCTGTTACAACAAACCCTTGTCCGTTCATAATATCTTCAGCATCTGGGTTACGATCTTGGTCAATTTTCAACTTTTTCAATTTTAAATCAACTGCTTTTAGTTTTTTATCGATTTTAGTGGCTTTAGCATCAATNGCATTCTTTAACATACTACCTGCTACTTCAAAAATACGTCCACTGTACCTAACTTCAACGTTCATACCTAAATCCATAAGCTCGTCATAAGCAGTTTCGGCTTTTTGAGCTAAATTGTCAAGTTCGCTATCGTTTAAACTGTCGATCTCGTCAATTTTTGGTAAACTTCCAGCAATAGTATTAACTTCAGTGTAACTTCTTTCCAAAGATCTTACTTCGTCCTTGCTTGGCGCAGGATCTTCAGCTGGTGTTACTTCTGCTTTTGGTTTTTCATCGTCCAAATTAAATAGTTCTTCTAATTTCTTTGTCATACTGTACTTATCTTCGTTTGTTACCTTGATGAAAAATATCATCTTCGTTTATAATGCGAAATTTTAATTGGTTTTGCTTACACCATGCTGATGCCGCTTCCCATTTTGCCATATTTTTCACATACTGCTCTTGATTGTATCTACTTTTGCCTACACGTTCTTTAATTTGCTGATTAGCCGGTTTCACTTCTACAACTTCAGCGTTTTTCTTTCCATTTTTATCTTTATACACGATAAAGAAGTCTGGAACATATATTGTATACTTACCTGTTAACGGATCCTGGTAAGGAATTTGTATACTTTCACTTGCCCAGTGTTCAACGCCAGCATGTTCGTCTAGCATTCTCATAAAAACAAATTCCCAACTACTTCTTGCCAACGGGGTTTTCTTCCCAATGTATTTTGTGGGATTTTTCATTGTGAATTTCCCTTGAGCAAACTTAGGCAATTATAACTCTCTGCTGTTCTTCATTAAACACTTTAGAAGTTCTAAAGCCTAGCGCAGAAGTTGGATATCTGCTTTCATTTAAAATATTTCCTACTAACGATGATAGTTGTAGTGACTCTAATCCGTTAAGCGAATCTAATAATTGATAAACAGGCACGCCGTCCTGCTTTGCTTGTTTTAATAACACAATGCCTGTTACAATAGATGCTTGTTCGCCGAACCCTTTACCTTTTAAAAAGCCTAGTGTAGCATCAACGTCTTCTGCTTTAAATTCTAAATCTTCTGCGCCATATTCGTTAAAATAAAGAAGAGATTTTGTAGCATTATCACTTGTTTGTCTTTGGGGGAGGTTACTATACGATTCCGACATAATTAATTTCCTTTCTTAGAGTTACTTGAACTTGGAAAAGAAAGTCCAGGTATTCCGCTTGTAAGATTCTGTGCTCTGTTGGGTGTTAATGTTATGTTCAATGCTTCTGTGGCCAACGATTCTGGTGTAATGTTAGATAAAGTTTTAAAGGTATTAATTGCTCCAAGTGCAGCTTGTAATCCTCCAACAGAGCCAGCATTTGTTTTATAATTATCACCAAAGATTTGCTTTGCGCCAGCAACTGATCCAGTATCTTCTGCTAGTAAACCACCTGGGCCAAACAAACTTGATTGTGCTCCGCCTAAAATACTTAACGGGCTTGGAACTTTATCGTAATGACTTGCTGCAAACGCTTTAGGATCAGCACCTGCGGCTGTATCAATATCGCCTGATCCGTAAATTACACTTTCATAACCTAAATCCATTGTAGCTTCAATTATACCACTGCTTTCAGAATAGTCAACACTTCCGTGATCCCATGTTCTAATATGAGGATTTACTAATTTATAACTATTAAATCTTTTGTGCGACATAGTATAAATTATAACGTTATTAAAAAAGGGTTTATCTACTTTGTCAGTATCTAAACCATATCTATACTTTCCTGACTCGATATTTGCGCCATTATTATATGGTCCTGTTCCTGTATTAGACTTATCACCTAATCTCCAAGCATTTGTTTCTTGTTCTCTTTCTGGAGAATAATAACTGTAGTATAATGCCCAAAGAGAATTAATAATACCAATGCTATCGTCGTGAAACTTTATTTGAACTGGGTCATAATTAATATTCTTATAAACAATTTTCTTTCTATTGTATTGATTTTTAATATCAGTATCAAAACTAAATCTTGGCAAGGATGAATTTTTAACTAGTAAAGAAATTTCACGTTGATGTCTACTTTTCCATTGTTCGTTGCCTAAGGCATCCCAATTAATATCAAAGTACACATGAAAAAGAAATTTAGTTTTTGGCGCTCTNGCCATTGCGCCATCAACAAACGCCCTAGACGCATGTCTAGCATCACCTAAATTACCTTTAGGATTTAATAGTCCAGACCCGAAGCCTGATAAGAATCTTGTAAATTTATCTGCCATACTACTATTTAGTCACAAAAAAAGCTCGGGGTTTTATGCCGAGCTTTAGTTGTTCAACAAACTATCTTTTAACTAATTGTGTGTTATGCTCCACCACCAGTTGTTAAGCTACCGATTGTTCTAGCACCAATATTTCTACCAATACCGTCAACACCGCCGCCTCTATACTGGATAGCATTGTCGTATCTTAATGTCATGTTAATCATTGCTGGTTCGTTTGAAGTATAGTTCAAGTCACCATAATCAATGTTCTGTACAAAAGTACCATACAACTCAAATGTTTCTAATACATTTGGTGTCTGTGTACCATTACCACCATCTAAGATTTCAATTAGTGTAGTAAATTTGTAATCTTGTCCTGATGCTGCAGATGCTTGCTCGAAGAAGTCGAACTGCTTCTGAACTTGCTCACCGCACAATCTTTGAATAGAACCACTTGCGTCATCACGAACGTTAAGTGTAACTTGTTCCCAGTTGTGTCTACCTGCTAGGTAGATACGTGAGTTATATACAGGAATTTCCATCTCTTCAAAGTTAATCTTTGGACGAGTGATATCCTGTACTTGTTTTGTTAATTCTGTTGGTACAGTACCATTAGCACCAAAACCTTGTAGTACCACACGGAAGCGATACTTTAGTTTTGGCATCAACAAGCCTTGGTTGCTTGAAGATGTATCAGTTGCCAAAGGAACTGTTAGTTTTGATAGTGTTGAAATAGCCATTTAATTTTGCTCCGTTTGTATAATATTATTTAGCATAATGAGTGGGGGACTAAATCCCCCACNCTATTTAGGCTGATGCTTGTCCTTGGATTTCTCCAGTATTTTTAAGTCTTAGTGGAATGTAAATGAACTCAATTGATTTAACTGGTTCAATAGCAATATCCACATAAAGCTCGTTACGATCAATACGTGCCGCAGTGTTGTTTGATTCATCACATACAACAGCAAAATCATAAAGTGCTCTTAGACCTACAAGCTCGAGCATTAAACTCTCAACTGCCTGTTTNATTTCGTCTCTAGTGATCTTATCATTAGGTTCAAAAACAAACGGTTTAGCAAGTCTATTAAGTTGTGTTCTTAAGTAGATTACCAAACGTGCTACGTTGATTCTATCTAGTGCTGAACTACCAGATGCTCGTGTTCTTTGTCCATAGTTAACAAGTCCTACACCGTTAAAGAATGTAAGTGGGTTAACTTTAATATCATAAAGTGTATTTCTTTGTGAATCAGTTAATGAAACATTTTGGAAAGCACCTGTAGTAGCATCAACATATCCTACTGATGTAGCGTTAGTAATACCACCTCTTCTGATACCTGCTGGAGCAAACCATGGATAACTTACCTGATCACTTACTGCTAGTGTTTTTAGCATCATGTGTGAACTTGGTACAACAACTGTTGAACCTGTGTTATCAGTGGTTAGTCCGCTTGGATAAAACACGCCTGTGTATTCATCAAATGTTACTAGACCTGTGTCACCGTTATCAGTAGCACCGTTTTCATTATTGCCCCATTCAACCAAAGACTGTGTATCAGCTTTTAGTCTGAACGGTGAATCAGCAACAACAAATGCCGTTGTGCCTCTGTCAGTATTTAGATCGACTAAGTTCTGTGTAACTTCTGGGTAGCCTGGGCAAGCCATTAAGTTAAACTGACGTACTTCGTCTTCTCTAATTTCTTGGTTAGTAGCGATAGTTGCTTTTAGTTTTTCAATAACACTCTGTCTTTGAGCTTTTCTACCAAACTGGTTAGCTGAGTCAGTAACCCATCTATCAGTTGCGTAATTTGCCATTGATTGACTATTAAATCTATCGTTATCTTCTGCTGTATCAATGTAGTCTTCTCTATAAACTTTAATATTGAAGCCTGATCTACGTGTATTGAACAACATAATGCCTTGTGGATAAAGTGCTGGATCAGGAGCATCTGGATCAATATAATCTACTGATAGTAAATTTTTAATTGTACCAGCTTCTGTTTGAGTTCCGTCAATACCCCATCTTGCGTCAGCAAATACAACACCATCTTCACTTGTAGCATCGTTGTTGTCAACTAGATTCCATTTTAACGCTCCTGCGTCATACTTGTAAATTACAGGATAGTTTTCTAAGTCACTGGTGTCAATCCAAATATCGCCAGTTACTAGTGATGTTCCATCGCTCTGTTCTACTGGGCGAGTTGGTGATACTTTAGGTCCTGCTGGGTCTGTTGTTGGATTTGCGTTCACATATCCTTCCCAAGTAGTACCGTTATGTACCATAATATCAACTTCATCAGTTACACTTGAATACCAACGCTGACCTTCTTGTGGATCGTTTTGTGGAGCATCATTTGAAGCAATGTAACCATATGTGCTACCTGCTAAAGGTAACCAGTTACTAGCAACAAAATCATATGTGTCACCTTGCGGTGCCGCATACAAGTTCACTGTGCCTAGTGTAGTTGAATAGTCATAAGCACTAAAGCCAATACCTGCCATTGCGCTATCTACATCTTCAAATCTAATCTCACCACCTGCGCTATGACTAATTACAACCTTGCCATTAACTACTTCTGCTTCAACATAATCCATTTGAGCATTGTTAATAGCTGTAGCAATCGTATTAGCATCAGATGTCGCACCAGCGGCAGTAAATGTTACTGCGTATGCTGTGCTTAGTGNAGCTTGTCCGATAATTGACTCTCTAATATTAATTGTGTACGTTCCTGCCGNTAATGAACTAGCAGTAACCGCTGNACTTTCGACTGATGTAGCACCTGTTTGCTTTCTAACAAAAAGTTTAAAACTTGCTGTTTTAGGTGTACTATCGTANCCTGAATCTTCAGTGTAGTTGTACTGTACAAACAATGAATCTGTAGCAATTGACTCGCCGCCTGTTGTTCTATCTAAGTTAAAGATAGCAGTTTGTGGGTTAAGATATAGTGGTGCTAATGTTTCTACCCATGATCCAGTAGCTGTATCCCACGACTTAACTCTCCAACGTGACCCTTGATTTGGTTCAGTTGTTTTAATCCAAACACTTCCTGATGGACGTGGCAACTGTGAAGTTGACTTCCACTGTGGCACTGATGTGTGTGGATCCATTTGAAGTTCAGGACCATAAAAGTTACCAGCACTTAAACCGCCAACTGTACCAAACAGTGTGTTAATTGAAGCAGAACCATCAACCATTTCAATTACGTTTGAATCTGTACTGTCACCTACTCCGTCATCAACTGTATCAGTGATATAAAGAGTAAACTTGTTATTAACTTTGGCAGCCTTAACGCCTTGAATGCTAAGGTTGTTTACAATCGTTACAATGTTGTCAACAGTCGAACCTGCTGGAAGTGTAACTGTAGTACCGTTAATCTCAAAATCTGTTTGAGTTGCTTGCGCTGAGTGACCATCTCTTTCAGCAGTAAACACTGGCCATGTTTTGCGCCATTCTTTTGTTCCAACTTCTGCCCAAGATACTGGGTTACCTGCTGTAGTGTAATCTACGCCTTTGTAAAAAACTCTAATAACATCAGAAACTGTAACAATAGCATAGTCGCCTACTTTACCAGTACCTGAAGCAGGTGCTGTACCGTCTAACTTAGCAGTATCAGTTGAATTAATAATAATTGGAGATTTGTTAGTAAACTTTTGACCATCTAGTGTTGACGGATTGCCGTCCCACTGGAAAATGCCCCAGTTTGTGCTTTGTGTGTCTAGCCACCATTGGCCATCAAACGGATCAGCGCCAGGTACATTTGCTCCGGCTGTTAGTTCGTTAAGATCAATATCAGCTCTTACTACAAATGCAGAGTTAGCAACTCCTAAGAATGAATAAGCGGCTTGTAAACCGTATTCGTTTTGTTCGTCAGCGTGTCTTGGACCGCCGGAAACTGTTTGTTTAAAAACTGGTGTACCAAAAAAGTCAACTAGCTCTCGCTGACTTGAAACTTTATATACTTTCCCTACGTTTGCCGCCAACGTTCCTTGTGCGATCCCTGTAGCTGAAGCATTCTGTTTATCTTGGGCAGTAGCAACTACGATAAGTGGAGTGGTACCTCCGTCTGCGGGAGTGTAAAAACTCTCGTCAGTTACCGTAACCTGCACGCCTGGTGATTGTAGTGCCATTCGATTATCTCCTGATGGTTAAATTCTTGTATAGATATTTATCGGCATCAGACAAAAATGCGGTGTAAACAACGCAGAAAAAGGGATAAAAAAGGGTAAGTACTAGTATGAGACCACTATGTAAATGCGGTTTTAGGCCAGCCGCAGTCAATTATAAGAAGAACGGCCGAACCTATTACAGAAAGATGTGTGAGAAGTGTTTAAAGCACGGAGACAATCACGGTATACCTAAATGGTACCAGTTTGGCTATAGGATGAAAGATCAGTGTGATAAGTGCGGATTTAAAAGTAAACACAAACAAGTCTTTAATGTATACCATATAGACAGCGATCTAAACAACTGTCGTCCTAGTAACTTAAAAACAATATGTGCTAACTGTCAGCGAACTCTTCAGAAAGAAGGGGTGAAGTGGAAGCAGGGAGACTTAACTCCAGATTTCTAAAGACCGTACGCATTAGAACATCGACGTTCTTTTTAAGTCTATCTAAGTCGCCATTGTTATCAATAGTGTAATCACACATCCACTGTTCGATAGTCATACTTGAAGCAGGTTCTAAATGGCAGTGATCTGAACGATCGACCCATATAGCATAATCAAATATTTCTTCATTTTTCATAGCGTGGAATTCACGTTTATTACGTAGGCCACAATAGATATCATGTTTAGCAAACAAATTACGGCCAAGTCGTGCTAGATCATCTTTACAATAATCATGAATCATGTTGTACCATTCTGTACGATGGTTGTGACGATCTGCGTAACATTCATCCTCGTCAGCATAACCGTACTTGTCTTTTAGATCGTTAAAAATAAACAACTCTGAACAGAATTTTGAACTTGATTGGAATGTATATCCGTATGCTTCTAGAAGCTCACATACTGTATCTTTGCCATGGCGGCCGTGTCCAACAACTAATAACTTTGGTAATTTATTCATTTATAGTAACCTTTGATTGTCCTACTCCAACGGAGCCTTTAGGGAAAGTATTAAAACCAACACTGTATCTATCATTTATATCGTTAGTCGGTACTTCGTGTTCTAAGTGACTTGGAAACATAATAATATCACCAGTTTTGGGGGTTATTGTGTAGCTCTCCATGTTTAGCGTATTAAAGTTCCGTACTTTTGGCTTTACAGTGTTATGAAAAAGATTGGTATACGATGAAGATTTATTAAAAATAATAGGTGATGTGTTATCAGTTACTTCTGGATAATATACTCCGCTAATCATAGAACATTCGTGTATGTGATTAGCAATCCAGTCATCGGGTTCTGTTTTATTAAGCCAGCTTGTTGTTAATTCTAACTCTAGCTCAACGTCTAGTGTTTGTACAAATTTATGTACAGCACTTTCAATTTTAGTTTTTATAGCTGACATTTGCGGCTTGTTAAGAAAGTACATACCTTTGGATGTTTCTTCTAAGTTATCATCTAACTTGTCTACTGCGGCTTTGCCAGGTATAAATTTAAGATTTTTTAGCCATGCTAAAGTTAAAGGATCCAACGAACCTATATTAGTAGTTGCTAGGGAAATAGGAAATAACGGTATAACATTTATCATACCCTTATTATAGGATATTTTGATCTATTTGTCAACCATTAATACCAAGGTTTGGCTTTTTTTGTGCTTCTTGGATTGTTCAATCTATTTGCTAGTACACTTGCTGTATTAATAGATTTTGTACGCTTTTGGTGTCTTGCTTGTGTAGGACCTGTTCTAGCTCTAGTACGTTTCATCTGTTGTGCTTTTGCTACATTAGGATGATCAAAACACTTTGATGGATGACTTACTTGTCTACTTTTTCTAGGACCTGAAGCACAGCGAAACTTTTGTTTTACAGTTCCGCCTCTAGCATCTTTTTTACCTACACCCCAAACCATTTTAGCTTCTTCGATGTAGTAATCTTCATACTCTTGTGATATAAACTCTGATGCTTTCATTGCTTATCCTATAATTAAACTGTAACCTGAGTTATTGCTTCCTGCTACAGAAGTTACTAACTCCATAGTTAATCTTTCTAAATCTGCTTGTGCTTCTGCTTTTAGGTTAGCACCGTTAAGAGCGGTACCGCCTTGTGGACCAGCAATACTAGCAAACTTTTCACGTGCTTGTGCTAACATCATTTTACAGTTAGCAAGAGTGTAATCCTTAATCCATTGTCCTGCGTATACATCTTTAATTATGCTTACATCAGGTCTTCTGTTATAAACATGAAGTGCTACTTCTTCTTCTGATCTAGGTCTTTGATGAATATAAAGTTTTTTAGTTTCTGGATGCCAACTAAACTGAATAAAACTACCAAACGTTTTACCAACACGCTCTTGATAACCAGCAAATAATTCATATGTTGCTAGTCCGCCCATGTTAGTTGAGCTTAACAGATATGTGTTTGTATACGCAAGATTGAACGGTTCAAATACTGTTCCACCTGCGCCGCCGCCGGATCTAGATCCTATACTTCTACGATATACTTCTCGTACCATTTGAATTTCATCTGGTAACGTATACTCGTTTTGATCTAATTCAAGTTTTAAGAAAGCAAAACTTTCTTCAACAGCATTATCAGAACGCTGTCTAAAAACACCTAATGAACGCTCAAGAGCAGTTTCATAGTGTTCTGGATCTAACTCAACATCAATCATACCTTCACCAAGCATAGTGCGGCAGTAATCGAATACTTTTTGTTTTTCTTGGTCTAATTGGCTCATGTAAGTATTTATCGTTCCGATAAATATGTTTATGCCAAGATTAAGTTTATATCGCCCAGAGAAGGGCAACGACTACAAATTTATAGATAAAACTGCCTGGGAAATGTTCCAAGTAGGGGGTACAGACGTGCTTTTACACAAGTACATAGGCCCTGGTGAACAAGCAGATGGTGAATACAGTCCTACTGTTCCAAATTATGAAAGCAGTACATCAAGTCCGGAAACACGTATTCAAGATATGTTGTTTTTAGAGAATAGAGACAGGAAGTATGAACCAGATGTATATCCGTTAAGGGGTGTTTATAACGTAAACAACATTGATTTTAATTTAAGTCAATTTGGTTTATTCTTACAGAACGATACACTGTTTGTTACATTCCATATTAACGACACTGTAGAAAAACTTGGTAGAAAAATTATGGCAGGAGATGTAATTGAACTGCCACACTTAAAAGACGAGTTTGCGTTAAACGATTTAACATTTGCTTTAAAACGTTTTTATGTTATTGAAGAAGTAAATCGTGCCGCAGAAGGATTTAGTGTTACTTGGTATCCTCATTTATATAGGGCTAAGTGTACACCGTTAGTAGATAGTCAAGAGTTTAAACAAATACTTGATAAAGTTGCCGACGATGAAAACTTCAAAGGAAAATGGAATCCTGAAGTTGAATACGAAATTGGCGATGTTGTTGAATACGAAGGAACTAATTATACTGTAATTGAACCAGTTATAGGTATTGCTCCTCCGGATAGTACACACTATAAGTTTGCTGATAGGCTCAGAGATATTATGAGCACCTATGAAAAAGAAATGCAAATTACAGAAGCAGTGCAGGATCAAGCAGAAGCAGATGCTCCACGTAGCGGTTATGACACAACACCATATTACACTGTTCCTATTGATGAAACAACAGGACATGTAAAAACTGTTAACGTTAGCAATACACAAATAGGGGCTGGACAAACAGGTAATGCTGTAAGTGCTACTACTATTGAAGCAACTCCAGTAAAAGACGGGTATCAAAATTATCACGAAGATGCTGTGCCACCGAACGGTGCTCCATTTACACAAGGTATAATATTCCCGGGAGGCCCTGTAGAAGGACAATTCTGTTTAAGAACAGATTATCATCCTAAGAGATTATTTAGATTTGACGGGAAACGTTGGGTGAAATACGAAGATAATGTAAGAATGACTATGAGTCAAAATAATACAGCAACTGGTGATCCAAGATTAAATCAGAAAGGATCATTTATTAATAATCCTACTGTAAGTACTATTAATGGTAAACAAGTTGACGAAAAACAAAGCCTTTCTAAAGTGCTTAAACCTAAAGCGGACAATTAATAATGGATTTCTTTTATGACGGACAAGTAAGACGCTATGTAACTCAATTTATGAGAATGTTCATAGGGTTTCAGTATAAAGATGGCGATGGCGATTTAAAAGCAATTCCAGTTTCCTACGGCGATCTTACAAAACAAGTAGCACAAATAATTAGAGAAAACTCAGAAAATAAACTTCCAAGTGTTCCTAAGATTGCTTGCTATATTACAGGACTAGAGCTTGATAGATCACGCACAGCAGATCCAACGTTTGTTAGTAAACTAAGTGTGCGTGAAAGAGATTACGATGACTTTGATGCCGCTGGTGATCCTATATACAAAAATAATCAAGGTCCGGGTTATACAGTAGAACGCTTAATGCCTACACCATTCAGACTTACTATGAGAGCTGATCTATGGACATCAAATACTGATCAAAAATTACAAATTCTAGAACAGATACTAGTATTGTTTAATCCTAGTTTAGAAGTACAAACTACAGACAACTATATCGATTGGACTAGTTTAAGTGTAGTAGAACTTAGCGGATTAACGTTTTCAAGCAGAAGCATTCCTCAAGGTACTGAAGTTGATATCGAAATAGCAACAATGGATTTTGAAATGCCTATCTATATTAGTCCACCTGTTAAAGTTAAAAAACTTGGTGTTGTACAAAATATTGTAATGAATATGTTTAATGAAGACGGTGCTTTAAAATCTGTAGAAGAACTAGCATTTAATACTTCAGGAATTGTTGAAAGAACAGAGTTTGCTACTCCAGGTCAATTTGGTGTACTACTACTAAGTTCTAAAACTGTTACTGGTGTCGATACAGACAATTACTATGTAAGTGTACTTGACAATAATGAAGCAGTACAAGAACTTAATTTAAACACACCGGTTAAGCAAGGCGAACGTATTGATTGGAATGAAGTATTACCGATCTACGGAGGTTATAAAGCTGGAATAAGTCAAATTAGATTTACTAAACCTAACGGAACTGAAATAGTAGGAACATTTACATTAAACCCATTAGATAGTTCGTATCTAAATGTTACTTTTGATAGCGATACTTTACCAAGTAATAATTCAGACATTCCGTTTGTATCAGGTATTATTGATCCAACTACATTTAATCCAAAAGATCACAGTATTACTAAAAATACAAAATATTTGATATTAGATAATATTGGAAACAAATCAAATACAGATGGGCCTGACGCTTGGAAGAATAACGACGGTACAGATTTTTATGCTAGTACCAACGATATAATCGAATGGGACGGAACTAAATGGTCTATAATATTTGATAGTTCTAGTTCAACTGCTATAAGATATCTACAAAATCAAAACACAATGATACAATATATGTGGGACGGCGAGCAATGGCTTAAATCCTTTGAAGGCGAATATACAGCCGGATATTGGGGTTTTGATCTAATTCCTTAATATATAATTGTATGCAAAAACGTGCCGGTATTCTATTTCTGTCAACAGTTTCCAGTAGAGTTTTCTTACTATGGGAAAGCAAATGGACTGTACCTACTTTTATTAGAGAAAAATCTGTAATAGAAGATGCCCAATCTATGTTATCTTCTTACAATTTGCCGGACGCTAAATTTGTTCCTATTGAACTTTATACTAGTAAAGATAGTGGATTTGAATATAGTACGTATGCTGTTTTAGTTGATCATGAATTTGTTAGTCCAAGCGGAACATACTGTTGGTCAACACTAGATGACTTACCTAAAAATGTACATATTGGTTTGAAGAATACATTATCAAATAAAATTATTCAAGTTAAGATTGAAACAATAATAGCAACAGGAAAGAGTTATGATATCAATTAAAAAAAGCTCAAGCTATCGTAGAGATTGCGAAATATATGAAAAGTATATTAATTTCTTACACGGTGCCGATCAAAAAGCATTTGAAGAAATGTATAAAACGTTTAAGAATCTTGTAGATGAGTTTGATAAACAAGCATTATCGCTCGATAGTCATTCTATGACTTATAATACACACACTCAATTAAAAGACAGACTAAACGCTCATAAAAAGAAAATGGACGATCAAGTTAAGACTGAGAAACATATTGCTCGACTGATTCAAAGTCGCTCAATGTCATAACATCATTTAATTTTCTCATATCTGCTTTTGTAAAAATTTGATATTGGCCTTCTAAATTTTTAGGAAACGCAATTTCTTCAATACCAGCATTATATCTAGAAGCAATAATTTCAGCAACTTCTTTAAAACTGATAGCGTTGCCAGTACCTAGATTAAATACCCCGTTAAATGGTTCTTTACTTGCTTGTATAACTGTTTTAACAACATCGTTAACACACACAAAGTCTCTTTTATAATTTTCGCTTCCTTCAAATATATAAATTTTTTTCTTTTCTTTTGCTTGCTTAGTAAACTTGTGTACAGGACTTGCTTGGTCACCTTTAAACTGTTCGCCTTCACCGTAAACATTAAAGTAGCGCCAGCCTTGAATTTTAGCATCGGGCTTTACTTTTAAAATTTCTTCAACTTTTTTATCTAGTATTGCTTTACTTTCAGCATACAAAGATTTAGGATTAGGTTCAGCATCTTCTTTAAAATATAAATCTGTACCATATACTCCAGCAGAACTAGCATATGAAAATAAAATATTATGCTCNAAACAATCGTGTAATAATTTAATTGACGGTTTAATATTGTACCCATCAATCTTTGCTTTGTTTGTTTCTGTCGTACTGCTTATTGCTCCATTATGGAATACACATTCTATGTTTTTCCAATCATTAAAATTAGCGTAAAACTCTCGCATTTGTATTAATGCTTTGTATTCACATCCAGCAATATTGTCTGCTTTTTTTGATTCATCAACTAAGATTAAATCTGTTCGTCCTTGTTTATTAAGTTCTTTAACAATGTTTGAACCAATAAATCCAAGTGCTCCTGTTACTATAATCATTTAAAATACTCTTCCGAATTAACTGCTTTGTCATCTATCCATAAATCATAATGTGGCTTAGATGTCTTTATCGATGTATATTTAACTCCCCAGTCGGATAATTGAGATTTTGTGAAGAGGTACCAATCCATTCCTGATTGTGCTCCTCGAGCAGTCCAGTAATGAATTTCATGGCCTTCATCGTATAGCTTGTTTAGTTGTTCAATGCGTTTTGTAATAGGTTGGCTTTCTTTATAGTTGCTACTTTTTGTAGATGCTATAGTGCCGTCTATATCAACTATATAAATCATTAAGTTTCCTGCTGTTGACTATCACCTGGAATAATTCTAAAATTATCTTCAACCGAATCCGGTGTGCTAACTTCAGTAATGCTACTCATTGGCTCTAGAGCTTCAAGCTGATGAGGCTGTAACGGAGGATTATGCCAAGTGTCACCGTCTTTTAATTCTTTTTCAAATAATTTTGCTTCCTTAGTGTCGATCCAGCGTACTTTAAATCTTCCATTATTAACAAACCAAGTTTCGTCTTTGTCCTTGTGGAAGTGCATACTAAACTTCGCTCCTACTTTTTCAAATACCATAATCTTACCGCAGTATTTGTCGTTGGTTGCCCAAATTAATTCATAGCCCCAACCTTTATCTACTTTGCCTTCAAGTCGTGTCATTTAGTTTCCTCTAATATTTTAGATGTGCTATAATCTTTTACTCTTGGAAAGATTACAACTTCTGCTAGATCATGTCCAACAGTTGTTTCAACAGTGTAGTCTCCGCCCTTTACTATTATATCTGGTTTTACAGATTTAATCAAGTCATAAGGAGTATCTTCGGTAAAAATAATTACTTCGTCTACAATAGCAAGGCTTTCGAGCATTGTTTTTCTATCTTCTTGATTAAACTTTGGACGACTGTCTCCTTTAAGTTTCTTAACACTAGCATCACTGTTTATTGCTACAATTAATTTATCACCTTGTTGTTTAGCAAATTTTAATAATTTTAAATGACCCAGATGTAATACATCAAAACACCCGTTTGTAAAAACAACTTTTTCTTTAATATCTTTTTCTTTTACACAGTATGTGCCGTTGTGACTAACTGCTATACTTGCTACTTTAGCGGCGATTTCTAATGATTCTTCTAATGTGTAATCATTTGTTAGTCCATAAACAATACCTGCTAGTGTACTATCGCCTGCTCCGGTAATATCAAAAACCTCAGTTTCAAAACTCGATTGTCTTTGAATGTATCCGTCTTTGCCGACTAATATCATTCCGTCTGGGCCTAGTGTGATAAGCATATATTCGAAGTTATACTTCTTACAAGCAAGTATGCCTTTGCGAATCATATCATCGTAATCTTTAAAATCGTTTACAAGTTCAGCAAATTCTTTTTTATTAGGCTTTACTAACCAAGCATTTTTATAATTATGAAGATTTTGTTTAGGATCAACTATAACTTTAATATTTCTATTTTTTAATTTTTCAAACTGCTCTGAACAATCTCCAATGGTACCTTTGTTATAATCGCTTACAATAAGATACTGAGTATCTTCACTGCAGTACTGCTCAACATTAATAGGATTTGAAAATCTTTTTTCGTTATCGATTCTAGCAATCTGTTGATTATTACAAATTAAACGTTTTTTTGTAATAGTAGGACAATCGTTATCTTTAAGATAACTTACATAGATTGGTGATAAGAATTCAGAAAGCATTACTGCTTCTTCATCACAGCCAACTTTACCAATAGCATTAACTTTACATCCTAATGTGCTGAGATTCTGAGCAACGTTTGCGGCACCGCCTGCCGCATACTCTGTTTTAATTGTTTTGATAACTGGAACAGGAGCTTCTGGACTTATTCTGTCCGAAACACCGTATTCGAATATATCTAAAATGAAGTCGCCAATAACTGTAATCATACAAATAGTTATCTGCGCACTTAATTAGAGAGGGTAAATCAGGCTTATTATGCCTGTGCTTCGCCCCATTTAAGAACAATGTTACCTGCTGTATCGTCACCAGTAGCTTTATAAATGTTAATCGCTAACACATCAGGTCCATTCGGGAATGTACCTCTACCACCTAGTGTAGTATTAGTTAATTCTTTCAACTGTGCTAGATCTAGCTCTGAACGTTCGCCTGGCACAGCAATAAATTTGAATACTGTTTCGCCTGGTTCGGCATATCCCGCCTCACCAAATTCAAATGTTACAGTGTCACTTGGATTAATATCATTCAACGATGTTTGGTTAAATGTAACTTCATAAAATGTTGTAGGTCCCTGTACTAGTTTTTGAACACTTGATACCGCAGTACCACCTGGCCAGTTAGTATCAGTAGAACTTACTGGAGTACCTACTGTTGCTCCCGATGCTTCCCAACTTGCTTGAGTAAACAGCAATCTAGATGTTCTTCCAGTAAATGCTCTGTATAAAAATCTAACTGTTGAAGAAGTATTAACTCTTGTAGTTGCCTGGGTTCTGCCTGATTGTGCTTGGAAGTCTACGTCGTATATTCCATTTACAAATCTAACATTTAGAACAAAGTATGTGCCAGCAAATCCGCCAGTATACGCACTTGGATTTTGAGAATAAATTTCTGATCCAATAAGAACTGGACCTGTACTATTATAACTTGACGAGGTCAAACTTAATGGTGTGTTAAATTCATTGTTGAGCACTGGAACATAGTTGTAACCTGTATCAATATCGCCACTAACTGTTGCTGTTGTAGTAACTGTTGTAGCGCCCCAGTCAATCGAACCGCCCGGAGCAATCTGTGCGAAACTAGGCTGTCCTCCCTGTGATGGTGTTGCTAGCCCTGACCAAGCAACGTCAGCAACATTTATTGGGTAGTTTTGCGGATTAAGCACTCCCTCAACAATAATACCACCTTGGATAGTCGATCCACCAACTTCTCCGTCGGAAGTAACCTCAATACCTTGTAGTAGTAATTGTGCTCTGTTTAGTAGTTCTCTTTCACCTAAGTCTCCTGTAACAGCATTACTAACACTAGGTGCTAGTCTAAGCAAGAATGCCGTAGATCTAACACTGGTAATTTCAATACCCGTTGCAGCGTATGAGAAAATGTAACCTCGGTCTTCATCGAACCCACCGTCTGTAATAAACGCTGAACCCCAGTGAGATATCAGCGGTGTTGTTGTATTTGTTAAAAGAACAACTCCTGTTCTTGCGTCATGTGTTGCTGTAGCGCCAGCTGAGTATACTCTATCTGCTCCTTGAGCAAATAAATTATATGTTGATCCTCTAGTAAGACCAGTTAATCGTTTTTGAGCTGTATCAATTGTCGCATACTTTATAATCTCATTATCAACATACACTGTTCCCGATTCCGGAAATCCTGTTATATCGTCAAGTTCTAAAAAGTCTTGTGTATTACTAACATCTGATAAAAGTCTTACAACAGGTCCTTCATTAGTAACTTCGTAACGTACAGGCAAGTTACCTGAACGCATATATGCTTCTGTGTTTACGTTTGAATTCCTAATTCTATGACAGAATATAAAGTTACCGTCCGCTCCACGTACCATATAATCAATAAATCCAGCACCGTACCATGAATATTGAATACCAATCATCTGCATTTTTGTAATGTCTAGATTGTATCCACTTGGACCGTTACCATCCATCTTATCTAAATTAAAATGTTCTTGTTTAACCCTTTTATCCTGTACTAAACTTGCTTTTGCTCCAGCAACAGGTGTTACTCCTCTAAAATCAGGAGCAACGTAAGCTAAAGTTTGAGAAGCAATGTTAGAAATAACATGTGTCATACCTTTAATAACAATTCTATCTCCTGCTTTTAGCTGATCTGTAAAGCGTGTTCCTGCTCCATTTAACACATTACTATCAGGATTAATTGATATAGTTCCGGCAATCTGTTTAGTAGATGTTCTTTGTACTACTGATATTGACTCGCCGTCGTATTCCCAAAAAATTCCATTTTGATCATCAAAGATTCCCGAACGCACAAACGCACCCGTCCAACGTAAAGTAGATACTTGACATTCAGGGCTTAAAATTGCTCTCTTAGAACCAAGTCTACGTGTAGAAATATATGTAAATACTCTTTCATTAACTACATCGTCTACATAATAATCGCCATTATACCCGGCAGTTTCGCATCCAATAATTCTAATTTCCGCGCCTGGTTGTAGACCATGATCGTTATCGCCTAGTTCAACTGTTACGGTAGACCCAACTTCAATACTACTACTGTCAATAGTTAAAATATCATAACTTGGCGCAAATAGCGCACCAGTTGTATACATAATACCTTTACCTGACTGGTAACGAATATACTTTTTACTTTGACGTATCGCTTGCGCACCATATTGTGGGCCACCTGTACCTAGTTGTACGCCACCGTCAAACGGTCTGTGAACAAAGAAACTGTCTGGTCTTGTATATATTTCTCCTTCAACGCCACCATTGGCTACATCAATATTTCCTGGTGCTCTAGCACTAAACCTCAATGATGATAAACTTGGTACTTGTGTAGCACTGAAGCTTCCTGCTACAAGATTATGATTATTTGTGCCATCATCTGAACCAATTGTAGTAATAAAGTTTCCTCCAGGCACAATACCATGCGGGGCTGTAAACGACACTTCTAGTGTAGCTAGAGCTTCATATGTTAACACTGTTCCACTTGGAATATCCGTTACAGTATTCTCACTAATTAAAATAGTACTGTATAGATCAAAGGATGCTCCGCTTACTGGTGTTCCACTTGCTGATGCTAATACAACCTCACCACTAGCACCAATACTTGAAATTGTAATAGTTAAATCATTCGATGGAGTTAATCCATCAAGAATATTTCCTGGTACTAATATTTTGTTTCCAGGCTGATACAGTGTTCCTTCACTGCCGCCTTCAATGCCAACTGAATATGTTCCTGCGCTACGAGTAACTTGGAAGGATGCTCCTGAACCTTGTGTTGCAACATTAATTCCAGAAACGGTAAAGAATGTTTCAGAGCCGTTGGCTACACCTGTATTTGTAAATTGGAATATTCTACCTGTGCCGCCTGCTGTGCCAGTAAATGTATACGCACTAATAAATCCTGTACCGCCAGCTGTACCTGCTAAGTTAGATACTGCTTGAACGCCGCCTGTACCGCCAGCTGTACCTGTTACTGTAACTGATTCTAATACCCCTGCGCCGTCGTGAGCGTCTACAGTCATTACAAGATCATTAGCAGGAGATGCTCCGTCAAGTTGTGTTCCTAGGATACGAACTTCGTCGCCGCCGTTGTAATCAAGTCCGCCTGAACTAACACTAACACTATAAGTTCCGCCTGTGCCGTCAACATTTTTAGTAACATTAAATGTTGCTCCTGTACCAGATCCAGTTGATGAATCTTGGCTAAGATTAGTATAAGATTTTTCAATTTGACTAACTTGGAATGTAGCATCATTTGTAGAACTTGTAGCGTCTAGCAATGCTCCGTCAATAGTTAAACTTTCATTAATAGCATAACCATCGCCTGAATCAACTATTACTAAGGAACTATATCCAGTTCCTAATTTTACTATTCCAAACGTAGCTAATGTTCCGCTTGCTGAACCTGATGCTACTAAGTCACTATAAACTTTAGCAACTTCAGTAACAGTAATAGTAATATCATTAGTAGAAGTTACTCCACCAAGGTCTGATCCGTCAAGTGTAATAGTATCATTTAACGCATACCCGTCACCAATAGTACTATCAGCCAGTAATGCTTGAGTGACTGTTGTATATGTAGAACCTTCTTTATCTACATCCCACAATGCTCCTGAACCTATGCCTGATGTAGAAGATTGTGCTACATTTGAATATGAATCTGCAATACTGGTGATTGAAATTGTAACATCGTTTGCTGGAGAAGTACTATTATTAAAAATACTACCAGGAACAATAATATCATCTCCAGAAGCAAAGCCAGTACCTGCTAAGTTAAGTGATACAGTATAATCTGTACTTCCTCTTTCGATATCGAATGTTGCTCCAGAACCTGTTCCAGTTGTGGTATAATTTGAATCATTAACTCCAATAATTGTTTGAGATGGAATAGGGTTAGCTTCACCTCTCCACAGCACTGTAGTAATGTTACTGGTACTTCCGTCATCAGCGCCTGCTACAGTAATATATAAATCGTTTAAAGGTGTTGTTCCCCCAATATCGCTTCCTGATACTTTAATAGTATCGCCTATAGCATAATCAAAACCACCACTGTCTACTTCTACAGTAACATACGTTTGATCTGAACCTCTCGTAACATTAAACGAAGCTTCGCTACCTGTACCTACAACATTACTACCTGTAATTCCTGTATAAGTTTGAACATCACCTACCAGTGTTCCAGTAGTAGGATCACTTAGATCGATTGTACTTCCTGAAATGTCTTCAACAAGTATTAAGTTTCCGTCACCGTCATCTAAACCTAAGTTTGGAACAACTCCTGTAGGGTTACTAACTGTTACTGTTGTAGTTCCCGGCGGATATGTTCCAATAAGTCCTGGCGAAACCACAATGCCGCCGCCGCCAACAACACCAGTTACCTGTGTTCCTGAAGGAAGGCCGCCTCCTGATATAGGAGCTCCTACTTCTGGAGCAATGCCAGTATATGCTATTCTACTAGTGTTGGGAGATGTTCTAAATTGAGTTGTAATATCGCCTGAGGTTCCTTGTGATACAACACTAAATGTTGGATTACCAATGCTAGCCCCTGTATAAAACCCGCCTTCTCTAATTTGAGCAAAGTTTGTTTGTATTTCTACACCGCTAGTAACACCAACCTTACCTTTCGCAAAATATGTAAATGTATTTCCATCTGGCACAGTAATTACTACAAATGATCCTTCTGCTCTAGCATAACCAAGTACACTTTGATCTAGACCTAATACTGTTATTGGTTGTCCTGCTTCAAATCCATGATTTCCAATAGTATTAACTGTTATAATAGATGAACCAATATTGTCTGTAGTTTCTGAAGCATCAGAAGTAATGGTGGCTACATTTAACTCAGTTCCAGGAACCTCGTAAATTGAAGGATAACCACGCTGTGTAGCAATGGCGCTCCATTTAGTAGGCTGTAGTCCGTACTCAAAGTCAGCATCAAGCATTGACAATGGAGGAGCAATACGCATACGTTCAATAGCATCTGTACCAAAATCAAACGGTCTAGTTGTTGTAATACTTTTTCCGTTTTCTGTATATTCAATAAAAATTTGTATATCGTCCGAAGCACTAGCCTCTGACGTATCAGCAGTTAAATGGATTTCCGTTACAGTATCTGTTTTTTGTAAAAATGTACTAAATTGTTCATTAGGTCTATCGCCAAATATATCATCGTACTTTTCTTGAGTTACTGTACCTCCTAGTGTATTAGCACTAAAATTATAAATTACTGTATTTGCTGTAGTATTTGTTATTAGAAGAATATCTTCTCCAGTATAGTTTCCAGCGAATGATACTTTTGTATATCCAGCTTCGACTAAACTAGGCAATGACGAAATACCATTTCTAATTACAGCAAGAAGAATTAATGTATCTGCTTCAATGATTTCAGCAGTACCACTTACAAACTGTGTTTCTTCTATAACTTGGTCTACAGTAGTATTAAGTTTATTTTCATATTCAGTATTAGTAATGATATAGTCTTGTATTACATTACTTAGATATCTATGTGTTTCAGTTTCGGGCTGTCTATCACCGTCAATTTGTGCTGTATCTTTTTCCCAATAATGTCTAACAACATATCTAATTTTTTCGTTGCCACCGTATCTTAAATCATACAAATAAGCATCTAGTACGTACTCGGTATCACGTTCACATTTTGCTTGATTGTATGTGTAGTTTGCGAAAGGATATGTTGATAAAACTTCTGTTGGAAGTGCTGTTAGTCCATTTTCAATAACATTATAAATTATTGAAAATAGCTCTGTAATTCTTGCTGAAACTCCAGCTTCGGCCGGTGCGCCTGATGTGTATTGTGTTTCGTATGTAGAATCGCCAGGATCTTGGTAGCTAGCAAAGGCTGTACCAGTCATAATATTGCTGTTGACAATTCCTTCAAGCCACTGATATGTTAATATTTCTGCTTGTCTATCACCGTCAATTTGCGGAGTATCATCGATCCAGTAAAAACTAGCAATGTATCTTGTGTTCCAGTTTCCGCCCCAACGTAAATCTTTATGGATTGCGTTTAGTACATATCCAATATCTCTTTCGCATTTATCTTGATTATATGTATAATTAAAAAATCCAGGGGCGCCTGCGTCTCGTCTATCTTCAATATAAAGTAATGTTTCTAATGTTAGAAAATCAATATTTTCAAAAAATAAATCTGCGCCAGTTGGAAACAAACTAGCATTAGTGTCTGTTGTAATTCTAGAATTAATATAAGCAACTGCTTCTGCTTTTAAAAAGTCTTTGTTGCTATTAAGAGCACTGTATGCCGCTGGATACTTGTTACCGTTGTAACTAATACCAGGACGAAAAACGTAATTTTCTACTTTGGTCTTTGCCATTCGTTATGCTCCAAATACCACTGCGTAAGCAATTGAGTTATTATCCACGTAGTCTTTCCTCACTAAATCACCGCCGTTTACCGGTGCTGTCCCGGAACTAGGTGCTGTTGTAAAAGCAACTGTTCCAGCAATAACGCTAGAATTAAAATTAATATTAGCGTTTGATGCAGTTAAACTTGCCGGCGACCCTTGATCAGCTACAACATTAATAGATGTTGCTCTTAACGTTCCTGGACTTTCTGTACCAATATTTACGTTTTCTATTGCGCCTCTGGTAGTACTCTTGATTTCAACTTTACCATCAATAATACTAATTTTGTTCTCACCGTTAGTTCTTAATCTGGTATTGCCATCAACTGTTAATCCATTTAAAGTTCCTACTGAAATTAAACTAGAGCCAATAACTGTCGGCGACAGTGTTGTTCCGCCATTAGTAAACAATGGCTGGTTTGAAATAGTAATTGTATTTGTACTAATTTCAGGAACAGAAATACTGTTATCGAGTGTTAATGACGTAGCGGCTATATTGCCAGCGGTATTAACTAAAAATCCCGGACTCTCAAAACCTGACTTACTTTTTAATCTAGTATAATTTACTGCCATTTTAATTCCTATCTAGTGTATTTATGTGCTTATAATCTACCAACTACAATCTCTATTGTGCCTACCACTTGGGTATCACTATATCCTTCTAATGCTTTTCCAATTACACTTCCCATCTTAGGATCTTGACTGGCAGTTGCTACACCTTCGATATCACTAACAATTAACATATCTCCTTTGGCTACTTCTCCTACTACTTTACATGGAACTCGTCCTTGTAAAGCAACAGTTACAGTATTTTCAACAGACAGTTCATTATTCATGATAAATGCTGGATTAGTTGAAACTACTCCTGCTACTTTTCTATTTCCAATACCTGTTGCCGCTGTTACTTCTTTTGGGCCTCCAAATATTAAAACCGTACCAGGTTCGTAATTATTATCGGCTTCATATTTCTCTGCTAAGTCAGCCCATCTTGCTGTTTGTGCTGTAGCATTTAGTGTAGAAGTATCAACATCAACTGTGATGCCGCTATTAGCATATAAGATATTTCCACTAATACTTGAAGTTCCGCTAGCCATAACTAATGGATAAGTGTTTGATGTAACAGGATTAACAATAACAGTACTGGCTGTTCCGCCACCACCACCACCACCGCCGATAGCACTAATTGTAACAGTATCAGTTACCGAATCAGTTGTAAGAATGATGTTTGCGCCAGCAGTTAATGTTAGCTGATCTTGTTCTCTGTCAGCAATCAAACTGTCTTGTCCCGCAACAGCTACTACTCCAAAACTAGGACCTGAATTAGCTGACACTGCCGCCACCGCCTGTCCGCCGCCACCGGTTGAATTAATTATAATTTCTTTTGTGATAGGATCTGAAGTAATATCAATATTAGATCCAGCTCTTAATGTAAGGTTATCGTTTGTACTTGATGATACAATATCGTTTTGTCCAGGTACTATAATTCTATTAAAATAATTTACTATGTCACCATCAATCTTTGTACCTTCGGGTAAATTAATAGTACTACCTGTTGCTGAAATCGGTGCGTTATTAAAGTATACAGTATCTTTTACATATAAGTTATCCCAGGTATTTGTTATACTACCTAAATTATATGTAGCGTCGGTATCAGGAACAATATGAGAATCAATTGCTGTTAATACAATGTTCGTACCGCTATTAACACCGCCGCCGCTGCCGCCTGGAGTCGGGTCAGGTTGTGTATTAGGTACTAAGAATGTTTTATTAACTGGCGGAACAAGTGTATTAATTGATCCGCTATAGCTAACATTAAAGATTGCTTTACAACCTTCAAACGCTGTAATCTTAGCTGACAGTTTGATACTTACATAACTGTCATTAACTTCAGCACTAATATCTACAATTTCGTCATCAATAGAAGCACGGCCAAATACAGCAAAGTTAGCCTCATCTGGTCTAGCAACTACCATCACTTGTAGAGTTTCTTTTTTGTTTGAATCTACTTCGACAGTAATATTATATGTAGCACTGGCAAAATCTCCAACATACCATCTATCTATTTCAGTATCTTGAAATATAGAAGTCCAAGGCCCGTTATATAAAAACTGGCCGCCGTTTTTAAACAGTAATGTGTTGTGTACACCACGTGAAAAGAATGTTGGAAAACTCATTTATTAATCCCTTGTTGTAGTGTATTTAACCAAAATTAAAGAAAAAGATAAGCCCCCAATTAAGGGGGCTTAGTGCTAGTTCTTAACTGTGATTAGCTTACCGTACTCGGGCAAATACAAGTATTCAATTTCGCTTCGAACTAGCGTTTCAACAGCATTATCAAGTGTTTCGACCAAAGGATCTCCACCAAGATTAAAACTTGTGTTGAAAATGATTGGTATCTCTGTAGCATCGTAAAATGATTTAATAAGATCATAATAGTGAGGATTTTGATCCCGTTTCACCGTTTGAATTCTACAGGTACCATCTACGTGAATGATTGAAGGAATTTTTTCTTCAATACCAGGCTGGCAATTTACAGCATACATCATATGCGGTGTTTCATCCATGCCACGTAGATCAAACCATTCGTGTACATGTTCATGAAGAATAGTACCAGCAAATGGTCTAAAGTATTCTCTATGCTTAACCTTGTTGACGTGATCTTTGCCATCAGGATCAGTTGGATCGTAGAGAATACTTCTATTTCCAAGGGCTCTTGGACCATTCTCGGAGCGACCTTGGAAAATTGTTACGATATTTCTGTTTTTAAGTAATGCTACTACGTCTTCGTTTGTAGCATCTTTTACTTCAGCATCATATTTTTCAACAACACTAGAAATATCTGAATCTGAATAATTATATTGTGGTCCTAGATACAGTGTATCTAATTTTTGAATTTCTGAACTACCTTCTTGGGCATGCCAAAACATAAGGGCGGCGCCCATAGCAGTTCCAGCATCATTTGAAATAGGTTCAACATAAATTTCAATGCCTTCACCTTTTAATGCTTCAAGGTAATGATAGTTAGCAACACAATTAAGTCCGTAGCCACCACTAATAACAACTTTCTTTTTACCTGTCATTTCAACTGCTTTACGGATTAAATTAGTAACCTGTTCTTGTGTTTCTGTTTGACAAGCATACGCTAAGTCACGTCTGCTTTGTAACAGAGTTACATCATCTGTTGGGTTTTCTGGCCACTCATTTAGTGCTTCATACAAGACAGAATTTACTCTACCACTAGCAGGATAAAGAGGAATAATTGCGTTTCTGTTACTAAACTCAGCAGTTCCTACTTTTTCAAACAACGGTGGAATACCATCGTTGGGTTTTCCATATGGAAATAGCCCCATAGTTTTGCCTGCTTCAATTGAACTCCAGCCGCAATACTCAGTTACACCTTCATAAGTTTTTACAATTCCGGCTCTGTCAGTTAACCATGCTTCGTGTGTTTCACCCGGCTCGCCAAATTGTTCACTTGATAAATCTGGAATATAATTAGACGAAATCGCCTCTTTTGTTCCGTAATGTTTATACAGCGTTTTAAACTCTGCTGGATAGTTACAGTCTACAATAGATTCGACTTCCCAAACCCATAGCGGTTGATTATCATAAGCCATTTGAATAAATGTGCCTGCGCCATCAACAATTAAACTAACAGCGTCATCAAAACCAGAACGGAAAAAAGCACAAGCTGAATGAAGTTTATGATGCATATAACTTAGGTCTACTACTTGAGGATGATTATGTAAATCAACTCCTCTATTTTCAATTAAGCCCATTTTACGTGCTAGACCTGTATACACATCATCGCCTGTATAGTCAACTGTACCTGCTGTATCTTTTAACGATTGTGTATGAGCTACAACAAGATAATCAATTTTATCTGTGTATTCTAAAATTTTCATAATAGAAGCATAAGGACCTCCATCATATTTTTGTCTAGTTAGTCGTTCTTCTTCAATAGAAAAAACAATTTCACCGTCTTTCATTAAACACACGCCGGAATTATGCCCACGTGCGATTGCCGCAATCCAACCAGTCTTTTTTATTTCTTTCATTTTTGTTTTTTCCCTAGTACCGTATTAACAACATAATCTTGAATAGGTCCTGTCATAGTCATAATAGTTTCATGATGTCTATCTACAGTCTCATCCATTGTAATTCTAATTGGAGAATACTGACGTTCTTCCTCACCAAAATCTACAATATTCATGTTTGAATCATTAGGATAAGAAACATTAATTGGGTATGTTGATCCTAGTATTACAGTACTCTTTGTTCCAACAATGTGTGCTAAATGTTGACCAACACTGTCACAACCTAGGAAGTGATCAGCATACTTAATCAATCCAGCCCACTGTCGAAGGTTTAATCCTTCTGGTGAAGCAACATCGTCTTTGTATTTCTCTTGAGTTAAATCCATTTTATATTCACTCATTAAAATAACCCCAAAATTCTTTTCTTGAAATTTTCCAATAAGTGCTTTTAGATCTTTATACTCAATACTGCGTGATGTTGGATCTAAGAATGTTTCGTCAACATATTGAATCCCTCTACCAAAAGGCTGGATAACAATAATTTTTTCTTTTTTGAGTTTTTCTTTAACTTGTGTTACCATTTGACGCCCAGTAACTAGTTCTTCCTTACTCAAACGCAATGTAGGCTTATCTAAATCTCTAACACCTTGATTATTAATTTCAATATCAAATGCTTGAGCTAGACTACATTGCTGATTATAATATTCCCAAACCCTATAAGGTTCAGTACTTACAATTTGTCTTTCACGAAGTTTGTCTTCAAACAAGTTTTTGTGCATTACATCGTATGTTCTTTTATCTAAAGACGGATGCCCTTTAAAAATATCACTTCCGCCTTCGCATACAATAATAAAGTCTTTGTCTCCCGATTCTTTTTCATATTTTTCCAATGCGGGAATAGAGCAAATCATTCGGCCTGCTCCGCCATTTAAGAAAAATGCTTTTGATTTCTGTTCCATTTGTACTCCAAGAATATAGGTCCGATGCTAATATATATTTTAATATAAAAGTACCGGACCTAGATCTGGATCAAATGATTATTGTATTGTTGGTAAATCTACTGGAAAAGGAATTTTCCAATGTGCGTGATCAGCATACTTTGTTGGAATACTGCGTAACCACGATACATGTTCTCTTAGTGCAGCATCATCTTCATCAGTATAATCTGTTTCGTCACTATCAAGGTTTGCTTCAAGTTCATCCGCATAATTAGCCCACTGTAGAAGCGTATCTTCTCTAGTGTTAGCATGTTGTCTAAGTTCAGGGCCGCTAAAAGTATTATTAGCTGGATTCCAAACTACTGATTCATTGTAACACACTTGACCAATAACACCACTGTCATCATAAGTGTAATTAAACGTAAATGTTTCACCATCTGCGTCTGTTAGTTCTTCTGAAATGTCTTCAATTTCTTCATGCGAGTAACAATGAGTAAAGTATGCAGCAATCTTTGGATGATCCTTTGCTTGAACAGCAATATGATAATGGCCATCTTCAATTTGATTTTCCATGTTTAGCTCGGCTTCTGTTTCACCAGCCATTTCTAAGTTTCTTACTTTGTGTGTGTTATTTTCAACACAAAAGCATAACCATTTTGGACCGTCATACGTACAATTTACCGTTTTGTTTAACTCGGTAGTATTTAAGTATGGTCCATCTGGTAGTGTAAATGTAAATTGTTTAATCATTTTCTATCCTCTACATTATTTAGTTTACGATTCAATAAAGCGAATTCTAATTCCGCCATGTCCACCTCTTGTACCGTGATCTCTCACGTCTGGGCAAGGTGTTGGTGGAACACCACCTGATCCAATTGGGCCATATGGGAAACAACCGTGCATGTTGTAACAACCACAAGCTCTGTTTGAACGCCAGCAATAGTTAAAAGGAATACCTCTTGTTGGCGACTTACTTAACGCATTAACAGCGTTAACCATTTGCTTTCTTCCCTGTCCTGACCAAAGTGAGTGTCTATTGTCGTTCTCAGTTCTGTAAGTAGCATGACTTCCATCTCCGCAACTAAACATGTGCGAAGGTAGTGGAATACTGTAGTAAAATTGACATGGACATCTTGGATAACATCCAAAGAAGTGCGAACAACCAACTTGTCCGCAACAGTTTACGTCACCGCCGAAACCACAAGCAATCCAGCCACTGCCGTTAGCACAATAGTTACAAGCAACACCACAGTTATCACCTGATGTACGTGTAACACAGAAACCGTTTGCTCTAAAGCAACAGTATCCTGATGGTGTAGTTGAACAAATACTTACTCCGCCCTTACCACCTTGAGCACACAAGCATCCATCTGTGCTTACTCCGTCATTGCCATTCCAGCAAATTCCAGTTGGTTCTGAACATCCTCTAAAGCACAAGTCATCAGCATTACCACAACTAAAACCTACGTTTCCGGTAACAATTTGACCTTGTGTCATTGTAATTTGTTTTCTAGTATATGCTCCTGCGTTGCCTGGAAGTCCAAACCCACAACAGCACATTTCAGCACCTGATCCTCCAGCTCCCCATGCTTCAAGAATTGCAGTTCCATCTGCTGGAGCAATCCAACAAATTCCCTGTCTAAAAAATTGATACATGGTTCCTGGACTGAATACATACACTTTACCTTTGTTAAGGTTTTCTTCTGTTCTTTCAGTTGCTCTTTCTTTTAGTAAGTTTTTTAATGATATCGCCATATTAACTCGCCTTTATAAATTTAATTCTTAAAGAGCCGTGCCCACCTCTCCAAGCGTGATCTCTAACACCCGGACATGGATGTGGAGGACCACCTGGATGACCTGCTGGACTAAAGGAAATACAACCCTGGTGATTGTAACAACCACAACTTCTAGAACCGTTATAACAAATCTGTTCGCCCCACATACCTTCTCTTGACTGGCGACCCATTAAGCCTAACACACCAACAAATTGGAATTGGCCTGCGCTTCCTGAGTGTCTAGTATAACCAGCATCGGCATCATTAGTTACTGTTACTTCACCACCATCACAAGCGTGATAACCTGGTGGTGTAGCAAAGTGATAATAGAAACAGCATGGACACATTGGATGACATCCAAAGAATGATGCTCTACTATAACCACCTCTTAAATTAATATCGCCACCGAACGCATCAGCACAACAGTCTGCTGTTCCTGGACCATAGTTACATACAATTCCACAGTTATTATTATTTGTTCTTGTAGCACAGAAACTAGCGTTAGCAAAACAACAGTATAGTGCTGTATTTGTAGAACAATAAGAAGTACCACCTCTACCGCCTTGGGCACACATACATCCTGTAGTTCCAGCACACTGGAAAGTAATACAAGTTGCCTCTGAGCGTCCTCTGTAACAAATAGCATCTGCGTTGCCGCAACTAAATCCTGTTGTTCCTGTAACTGTACAACCTGCTAATACATCAATTGTTTTTCTTGAATATGCTCCCGGATTACCAGGTAGGCCGCCGCCGCAACAGCACATCTTTCCGCCACTGCCGCCTGCGCCCCAAATTTCAATAACTGCTGTCCCGTCTGCTGGAGCAACCCAACAAATTCCTGTATGGAAATTTGTATAGTTATTGGATGGCGCATATACCCATATTTGACCTTGCTCAATGTTTTCTTCATCTTGAGAAATAAAGTCTAGTCTGTCTTTTAAAAGGTTTTTTAATGTAGCCATCTTTAATCCTTTATGAACTTGATTCTAATTGAGCCGTCGCCGCCGGCCCTTGCGTGGTCACGTACACCTGGACATGGAAACGGTCCCATACCTGGATGACCAACTGGAGCATGTCTAGAACAACCTTCGTTGTTATAACAACCACAGCCTTTACCACCATTCCAACAGTAAGCCCATGGAGTACCTTTTTCTGGAGTTCTCGAAAGTGCGTTAATAGCATAAATGTGTTGATGCATTCCGTGTCCTGACCACTGTGAGAATCCGTTATTGTTTTCGGTGTTGAATGTAACTACGCCACCCTCCTTAGCAAACTGACCAGGGGGAACAGCTAAATGCCAATGGAAAAAACATGGACAACTTGGATGACATCCAAAGAAACTAACACAAGAGAAGCAACCTCCCATGTTTACGTCTCCGCCATACCCGCAAGCATGCCAATCGCTTTCTCTATAGTTACATACGATACCACAATGTGTATTATTTGTTTTTGTTACGCAAAAACCGCTTGCTCTAAAGCAACAATACCCGGAAGGTGTAGTTGAACAAATACTAGTTCCGCCACGTCCTCCTTGCGCACACATACATCCGCCTTGGCCGCCGTTTCCTCTCCAACATAAACATGTTGCTTGAGAACAACCTCTGAAACACAAGTCATCTGCGTTACCACAGCTTTTACCTACGTATCCACAAATGTAGCATCCTTCGTTAATTTGAATAGTTTTTTTAGCATAGGCTCCTGGATTACCTGGAAGTCCAAACCCACAACAGCACATTTCAGCACCTGAACCACCCGCTCCCCAAATTTCAATAACTGCTGTACCGTTGGCAGGGGCTACCCAACAAATTCCTTGACAGAAATTTTCATAATCAGTACCTGGAGTGTAAGCATAAATTTGCCCTCTTTCCAGATTTTCTTCTTCGTCAAACAGTGCCTGATCTTTCGAAGTAAGTAGTTCTCTTAGTGTTGCCATTTAACTATCCTTGTAAGTCCTATGATCCAGCAATTACCCAACCATAATTTGATCCAGTATATGTTAGAGTAATAACTGCTCCAGTAACGTTAATAATCAAATCTTCGTTAGCGCCATTAATCTTCGAACCGTTACGTGCTATAGTAAGATTATTTGTAGCCATTGAGCTGCCTACGTCAATAAACTGAATAGTGTCATTTAACAGCAAAGAGCTGTTCGCAGGTAATGTAATTGTAAACCCTGCGGACGATGTATCTGCTAGAATCCTATCATTGACACTTGCATTAAAAGTAGTAGAAACTTCACGGATTATTACTCCTGCGGTTCCTGTTGTTGTTATGTATCTTCCCATTGATATCCCCTGATGCTAGTATTTATACACTTGAAGTCTCAATCCCCATCGCTACCGCACTTACGTTCGGGTTTGATGAGTAAACTACAAGAATTTTTCCGGCGTCCATAACTATACCAGTACGTTCAAGTACGCCCTTTCCTAAAAGCTCTGTGTCGTATTCAATCCATTCAGCGTCAGTCGGTGTAGATGCTATTGCAACAGCTACTCTAACATTAGTTGCTTGGTTTCCTCTATTACACAGAGACAAACTTACCACAGTAAATGTATCAACTGGCACAGTATAAACTGATGTCAGTGTTGCTGCACTTAGATCTGAGGCTCCTAATCTTCCATTTGCCATTTATTTTTCTCCGTTATCCATGTATGAACATGTTCATTGCTATTGGTACACCTGTTACGCCTTCTTTAAAGTTCATTTTGCTCTCTACTGAAAGCTCTAAGCCGTTAGTTGTAGTAATATAATTATCAGCTACAAACACCTGACCTGCGGTAAGTGTATTTACGTTCAAAGTTGATGATCCTGAACCAATTTGGGAAGCAATATATGCCTTAATTGCTCTCTGTGTTGGTACAACTTGATCCGAATCTTGTGTAAAGAACGGATCCGTACTAAATTCATTAATTGCAGCACCACCTGTTCCAAGTTCAACTGAACCTAGTTGTAATTGCTGTAGACCAGCAATGTTAAATGCGTCAGCGTTTAGTGTTGCTGTACCTGTTGCCTGTTCAACTGTAAACAAGTCACCAACTCTAAAGTTACCATCTTGGTCAGTTGATGTAAAGAACACTCGTCCTCCGCCTTTTTCAACTGTTTCGCTATCCGGCTCTGGATCTTGTAATGGAATATTTGGATAGTTTGTAGTAGTAAAGTTACCAGTACCAATATCCAAGAAGTCGTGTCCTGTTAGTCGACACTGGCTATATCTAATTCTAATTTCAAATGTATCATCATGAACTGGAGCATCACTAATTTCTACAGCAGGACTTAATTGTAATCTAGCACTATATGGACTACTAATAGTATTATCAAACAGTTCTGTACCTAAAATTTGTGTTACAGTAACTAGTTTATAGTATTGTCCAGGCAGTGTACTAAATTCTACGTTTGATCCTGCTATTGGTACTGAATCAAGTCCTGTTACATTTACATAAGATCCTGCTTGGAAATAATCTCCATATCCGTCACCTGTAATAGTAACAGTAGCAACATCCCATGATGATCCTCTATTAATAAATCCTGGATTACCAAGTGCGCCATCGCCTACTCTAATTGCAAATGGTGCTTCGTTAACGTTAGTAGCATCTGTAATTGTTAATGTAGGTAATGATCCACTGTCGTATCCTGAACCTGGATCAATCATTCTAATTTCGTTAATTTTTCCATCTTCAACTCTAGCTCTTGCTTCTGCTTGTGCGCCTGCTTTAAGTTTGCGGTTTGATCCACCGGAACTATTGTGAATATAGAAGTACGGATCGTGCTGGATATTAGAAAATGTTGGTTTTCTATTTCCTCTTAATGCTAGACTAGTAACTGTAGTCCATTCCAATCCATATTTAGAATGGTAATATTCTCCATCGATATTTCTAACAACAACAAAGTTTCCTTGGCCGTAACTTACCCAGCTAGTTGCTGTTCCTGCTCCAAGAACCGGTCCTGCTTTAAATTCGGATTTATCAGCCATTACAAACGTAATACCTGTATCTGATACAGCAACAAATCTTCCGTTACCATAAGCAACATCTGTTAATACAGGACTTACTGCTCCTGATACTGTTAAAGCTAACCAGCTAATTCCGTCTGTACTGTATGCTGCAGATCCGCCCGATGATACAGCAACGAACATACCTTGACCATAAGCAATAGCATTCCAGTTTGTATCAGTTCCGACGGTTCCTCCGGCATTTGCCCAAAGAACACCATCATTTGAAATACAAGGAGTAGCACTATCTGATCTAACTGCTACAAACTTTCCGTTTCCGTACGCAACTGATGAATAACTTCCAGTTTGAGGCGTAGTAGTAGCTGTCCAAGTTTCACCGCCGTCATCACTGTATGCGGCATTGTTTGAACCTGTTGCTAGTGCTACAAAACGTACAGTACCTGTAAGTTTGTCACCTTCTAATCCAGCACCAATAGTATTCCACTGTGATGCTGTTGGTAACGACATATTATTCCATTCGCCGTCCGGTCCTGTGTATCTTCCATCAATGTTAGTTGCTCCGACTCCTATGGCAACAACTCTGCCGCCAATGAATCTACCTTCAAAACTAAACGTATCAATAATATTAAAGTCAGGATCATCATCTCTAACGTTTGTAACGGTAATTACTAGATCATTATCTGGACTCAGGCCGCCAAATGCTGTTCCTGCTATTGTAAATGTATCATTTACAGCATAGCCTGTTCCGCCTGATGTCATTGTTACATAATATTTAAATCCATAAGCAACAATATCAAATGTAGCATTGCCATCGCCTTCTGACGCAAACGTTTGACTTGATGTAACTCTAGTAGGATGGAATGTTGCTGTTTGAGTTTGTACTGACGCTACTGTAAGTGCTGTAGAATGAGTCGGAGCATCAATAACAAGTCTAGGCTCAATCAAATATAAACTTGATGGATCTGGTGCTGATATAGCAAGTCCTGGAACTGAATGATCCCATCCAGCTGTTCCATCTTCTTTGTAGATGTTAGCAACCTTAGATCCTGCGTTGTAAGAATTAATAATACCTGTTTGACCAGCCCCTAAACCTGATTGGATAAAGATTCTTGCGCCAACATAATCAGCACTTTGAGCACTGTCTGTTGCTGAAAGTGTAATACTAGTAGTCGTTCCGCCCTGTGCTACGTTTTCAACTTGTAGGTATTCACTACCTCCAAAGTCACCTGAACTATCATTTAGGTCAAGCATCCTTACTTGGAAGATAGCATCGTCTCTGCGTTCATCGTCAGTAACACTCACATTAATGCCAGCACCGTTAAATGTAAACGTTGCTTCGTCATAGTGACTACCTGCGTTTTGAAATTCAACACGCCAAATCTGATTTGTGCCATCTGTAACAGCTCTACCAGCGGCTTCTAATGCTCTATTATTAACGGTACCAGTTACTGGAGTTTCTGTACTATCAACACCTTCTGATACACAACCAAATGTACCATAAGATGAGTTACCATTTGTAGCACGAATCTTACCGCCATTTTCTGCTAAGTAACCAATGTGTCCATAATATGAGAACACAGACACAAGTTCTGTTCTACCTAAGTTTGTACACCATACACCAATACCGTCACTTAATACCTGTGTAAAGTCGTTAGCAACAATAGAGTCGTTACCGCCTGCGTGTAAGTCGCCGTCAATTTTACAACCAACACACGCAGTTCCAAAAGTTGTTACGTTTTGTACATAACATGATTTATTTGTAATCCATACACGAGTATCTGCTGTTCCCCAACCTGGGTCTAGTGATACATAAGCGCCTGCTGTTGGGCGTTTTGTGCCATAAGAGTTAGCAACACCTAGTGTTCCTGTTAACCCTTGTACTGTCATGTTTCTAACACCAGTACCGTTTCTTACAAGATACATGTTTTCTTGAATACTGCCTTGTACACTGTTAACATATAAATGTGCCGCTTCAAGTGTTTTATAATTTCCTGTAAAGAACAAGTCATAGTAGAAAGCATCAATATAACTTCTTACATCTCTAGAACATGCGTCTGTGTCATATGTGTAAGATGGATATGTATTAGTAATATATTGTAATGTTTCAGCAACAGCAAACTCTTTATTTAGATACAACAATGTTGCGGCCGCCAATCTATCATAATCGTCAACAGTATTATTTTGTCCAGTTATTGCTGGCGCACTTCCGTTGCCATTAATATAAAAATCAATATAATCAATTGCGTCATCTAGTAAATCTTGTACTAGTGTACCTTCTGTTCCTGTAGCAAACGGTCTTGCTATAACTTGAGCAACGCCTGATTGTAATTCTACTACGTCAGTTCCTTGTACAACATCATTTAGTAAAGTTTTTAAGAATGCTAACGCATCTAAACTGTATGGCACATCACTGGAATTAACTAAACTACCTGCTGGTCTTACGTTTGTTGAACGCAGTTCGTCACCAACTACTGCTGTTTCTACTGGAACTTTAATAGGAAGTACTTCGTAAAATACTCCAGTTTTAACTAAAATAGTTCTTTGTGGCTTAACGGCAGCCGGTATATTTGTTGATACTCCTGCTGTAATAGCATCAGTAATAATCGGAAGTAAAGATGATATTTCTGTTGAAGCTCCAGCTTCAGCTTCATACGTTAAATCAATTTGTTGTAAGACTGGATTCGCAACCCCATTAGTAGTTTGATAATTTACTGCTGGTCCTGCGTTTAAAAATACTGCTTGTTTTAAAACATCATTTACAGCGTATTCTAATGCTGCATTTGTTTCTGCTTCTTGTCCTGCTACATAAAACGCCGCGGCATTTGTTGTATATTCAAGTGCAGCTTCTCTTGATTTTACATTACCGCCTCTACTAAAGTCGTAAGCAAGAGCATCAAGAACCAAACCTACATCTCTTACACATTTATCTGCGTCAAATGTGAATATGTTACTAAACGGAGCAATATTATTTGTGATTTGATAGTTAATCCATTCTTTAGTTTCTGCTTGAATAAACTGTCTATTTACTTTTAATAAGTGTTTAGCATCAGGATGTCTTAGACCGTTTTCAATTTGCTCTGCGGCATATCTAATAGTTTTAAATGGTCTATCGCTAGTAATGCCTCTGTCTGGAGCAGGAGCATCAACACCATCTGTACCTACATAATATAGTTGATCAATTTCGCCCCAATATTTCCATTCAGGAATTCCTGTAGAACTTACAACAAGTGTTTGTCCTGTATCGCCTGCGGCCAATCTTGTTGGGCCAGCACCGCTGTATACAACTAAGTCACCTGTAGTTGTTAGTACGTTGTTTTCGTCACCTGCGGCTAACAAGTTCCAATATGTACCATTTAAGTCTTGGTCTGGTCTACTGTCTAATGAACCTTGTGAAAGTGAACTATCACTATCTTCTTGTGAGTGATGTGAAAGTACACAAACATAACTGCTGTTACCGTATCTTGTTACATCGCCTAGTACATAATCATAATCATCTTGCCATTGACCTAACCAACGGAAGCCGCTGTTTAATCTTTCCCAGTACGCTGTGTTTGGTGGTTTGGCCGCAACCGTAACAGTCATCGTACCCGAATCTGTCGGAACTTCAAATAATGCTCCACCTTGCTCGGCGCTGATTCTAAATTCTGTTGCTGACGGAATTGATTCTATGTAGTATGTTACTCCTACTTGAACTCCGCCAAATACTGTGCCTGTAAAGTTTACTGCCATTCCTACTGTCATGTCAGCAGTTGTTGTACATGTAAATCTATCTGTTGCTGATAATGTTGCTGTAACTGTTGCTGGTAATGATGGACTATCTGCTATTGCTAGATAAGTGTAACCATTTACCCTTACTACATCACCTACTTTATAATCAGTTCCAATAGACCAATCATTTTGTAGCTTAAATCCTGTTTGATAAAGATCCCAATTTGCGTTACCGTCTACAGGATCTGTTGGTTTAATTCCTGAATGATTTTCTGTAGCAATATAAGCATAACCGCCATATGTTACTACATCGCCTGGTTGATAAACAGTCGAAACATTCCAGCTGTTATCAAATTCAAAACCTTCTACAAACTGTGCCCAATATCCTGAATCTTCATCTTGTTCAAAAGTTCTTGAACCACTAGTTTGGTGTTTTGCTAAACAAATCCAAAGGCCAGCGCCATACTTAACAACATCATTAACTTTGTAGTTGATGCCTGCGCTGTTATCCCAATCTTCTTTGTATTCAATTCCTTGATTAAAATAATCCCATTTACTTTGGTCTGCTTCGAGTCCGTCTATAAAGTCAGCGCCTGCTGTGTGACCTTCATTACAAATATATAATGTTCCGCCAAACTTTACTACGTCATTAATTTTATATCTTGTAGTCGGTGCCCAGTCTGCTTTCCAATCAAAGCCTTCTGTGTACAAATCCCATTTAGCTAAATCTTCAGCAACACCTGGAGTAACTAATCCTAAACCTTCAAGTCCGAAAGTAATAGTTGCCGCTGATGTGTGTCCTGTATTACAAAGATAAACATTACCGCCATACTTAACTGTGTCGTTTAGTTTATATCTGTAGTTTGCTTGCCAGTCACTTTGCCAGTCGAAAGACTCAGCAAATAAATCCCATTTTGAAAGCGTACTATCTTGTCCAGGAATAACATAATCAACTTCAAGACCTAGTGTATCTGTGGCTGCCGATACGTGTCCAATCAAGCAAAGATAAACATTGCCGCCGTACTTAACTAAATCATTTTTATAATAAGTGACATTGTTGTCCCAGTCGCCGCGCCATTCCTGACCATCGCCCATTAAGTTCCATTTTGGTGGAACATAATCTGCGTCTACATTGAAATCTGGATCTGCTGTATGGCTGATGGTACAAACGTACACCTTACCGCTAACTCGTACAACGTCATCTTTAACGTACTGAGTACCTGCTACCCAGTCGCCTTTCCAAATAAATTTAATTCGTCCTAATCTAAATTCAGCCATTTAATACTCCGATTATCTTTGAAGCTACTGTATTTATACGCAATCTTAATATGAACACTTTATGCTAGATCCCTTCCAATTTCTTGTTGATCAAGTCCACTATCAAAACTATCGCAGAAGAATGAATGAGCTAGTAGCCAGCCATCAATTCCGCCTGTTATGTTAGCAACAGTTTGTATTTCCACTTCTTCATTTACTACACTGTAAATTCTGTTCGGGCCGCCAAGTGCTACTGTACCTGATACAATAGTACCTGTAGAAGCGTTTGATCCACCGCCGGAAATACGTCTTTCGATGTACGCTTTAATTGCTTTTTGTGTCGGTACAACGTTATTAGAATCAGCTGCAAATGTAGCATCAATACTGAATTCTCTAATTACAACGCCGGTTCCTCCTACCTGAATTCCACCTAATTGTAGTTCTGATAACCCTTGAAGATCGAAGTAATCAGCACTAATAGTAACAATACCAGTTGCCTGCTCAACAGCAAATAATTCACCAACTCTAAAGTTACCATCCTGGTCAGTTGAAGCATAAAATACTCGGCCGCCACCTAAGAAACTAACTTCATTAAATGGTGCTAAGTTAGTTAAATTAGTGTTTGGATAGTTTGTTTCTGTAAAGTTACCAGTACCAATTTCCAAGAAGTCGTGTCCTGTTAATCGAACCTGAGAATACTTTTCTCTAATCTCAATTGCAATCCCGTGTTCGGGCCCTGTTACTCTTGTAAATTCAGGACTTACTGTGATATCTGCTTTATATCTTATCGGATTTCCTGAAGATTGAACATTTGTAATAGTAAGAACTTTATAAATTTCTTCTTCGGTACCGTCATTAGCTCTAGCAGTTGTTGTATCATCTAACACTGAATAGAACTGGCCTCCGGAACCAAGTGCGCCTGTCTGCGTTAAAGGATACCCTAGTCTAGGTTTCCATGTTATACCATCGGATGACGATACTATATCGTTACTGCCACTACTTGCCGCTAAAAATCTATTATTACTAAATGTTAGCTTATCCCACGAAGCAGTACTTCCCATTGAAGCTGAAATCCATGTTACTCCATTATCGTTAGTAACATAACTTACATTTGAATTATCTGCGGTAATTACAAATTTGTTTCCTCCAAATTCAATTCTACTCCAATCACCTACTGCTGGTAATTGGCCAGCTGTCCATGAAAGGCCGTCACTGCTTTCAAGAAATACATCTGAATTATTTTTAACAATTATAAACTTATTATTACCAAATGCTACGGATGCCCAATCCGATGTTGAACCTAAATTTTCTGCTGTCCATGTCACTCCGTCATCTTTACTAACACTTGCGGAACTTGAATTATACCCTACAGCAACAAATGTTCCTGATCCATAAGCAATATCTCTATAAAACGCATAAGGAACAGCCATAGATGTCCAGTTTTCACCGTTAGTACTGTATGCCCCTAGTGCTGTACCATCAGCCAAAGCAACAAAATTATCTTGTCCAAACTGTATACAATTCCAATCTTGGTTATTTGGTAAGTCAGCAGATGCTGGCAACCAGTTTAAACCGTTAGTGCTATAGATTGTAGTTGTTGAAGATCCTACAGCAACATATCTATTTTTGCCATAAGCAATATCAACCCAACTAGCAGATGTTACTTGCGAGTCAACTGTCCAAACAATTCTATCAAGTACAAGGTTAGCACCTGTTCTTGGTACTCTTGTTAAATCGGTCAAGAAAATGTCTCTTCCGAGAGGATATATCTCAGCAAAACCATCGCCGGTAACTGTTACCTTTGTTGTAGAGGATTTGTATCCAA
>JGI26088J50261_1000127_pt1 | contig 44906 bp, 39 predicted proteins | sample SaaInl1SG_22_DNA_FD_50261 | JGI IMG/M metagenome (IMG submission 50261)
AAATGTATGCGGTCAAACCAGGAGCCAATTCGGGGGTGATATAACGCATGATGTCGACGTTGCCTGCGCCGTCTAGGGTCTTGGCAGAGTCGTCCAAACCGATCACAGGTGCGCCAGCGCCGCCCAAACCAACGATGCCGTTACCAGCTTCGATGGAACCAACCATCAACGTACCGAAACCACCTGACAGCATCAAAGTTGCGTTACGTCCGTCGGTTGTATCGGTGCCACGGCCACGCAATTTCAATGCGCTAGAAGCAGCGATAGACATACCACCACCCAAATCTTCGTTTGCAGCGAAAACGATGTCGCCGTCAGTGGTCAGGCCACCGGTTGTATTAACGCCAGCGACGCTTGCAGACTGGTAACCAAAAGCGTACTTACCAGTGATGGTCACTTGAGCAGAAGCAACGCCAGCGACTGCAACAGCAGCCATAGCAATCAGAGTTTTTTTCATTTGAGAGTTCTCCAAAGTTGAAATGAGAGCAGCTGGGTTTGCCAGCTGCCAACCCCCCTTATTTAGGAAGTTGTATGTATTCGACCAGAAGCCGGGGCGGCTGGCAAAGGATTTCGGTTCTTTAGGGGCTTTTAGAGCCTATTCGTTGCGCCCAACCAACAACGCACACCAGGACCACTTAAGCACATGCGCCACAAGTGATTGTTTTAAAACGTTATTACCGCCNTTGCCGTCTTGTTGCTATTTTCCAACAAGCCTCGTGCCACTGGCTAAGCGCAACGTTGAATAGGCACGCGACAGGCCGCTTATGAGCATGGCACGCCGCTGGCGAAGTTTTGCGACAATAGCGGTATGACCCCTACCGACGCCGTTATTAATGCGCTGGACGCCAGCCTAAGAACTCTTTTTGCGACACCCTTTAGCAGCCGCCNACTTGGGCGGGCNACTCGCAGCGTTGTAGATACAACATCGACGGTAAGGNACGACCATGCCNCNCAGCAAGCGCCCACCCCTGACACACTCACGCCAGAGGAAAAGCGCACCGCGGGGGCCTTAATGCGGGTCAACCACGTGGGTGAGGTGTGCGCACAGGGGCTTTATGCCGCTCAGGCACTGGGCGCGCGGGTGTTCTCAGCCAACGACACGTTGGCCAAGCACTTCGAGACCGCCAGCCAAGATGAGGCCGACCATTTGGCTTGGACAGCACAGCGCTTGCACGCGCTGGATGACCGCCCCTCCCTGCTCAACCCCCTTTGGTATGCGGGGGCCTTCGCCATGGGCTTGATAGCGGCCCGATGTGGCGAGCGCGTGAGCTTGGGCTTTGTGGTGGCCACGGAACAACAGGTAGAAGCCCATTTGGCGGGCCACCTCGAGCGACTGCCCGCGAATGACCACGCATCGCGTGCCATCGTGCAACAGATGAAAGAAGACGAGGCGCAACACGCGCTAGACGCCCAGCAATCGGGCGCCTTACCGCTGCCGCAACCGGTACAGCAACTCATGCGCGCGGCCGCCAAGGTGATGACAACCGTGGCCCACCGCGTGTAAAGACGCTGCGCTTTAAACGCTCAGGGGGGCAAGACGCGCCTCGGTCGCCGCAGCCAGGTCGGCGGGGCTGAGCTCAATTTCGAAGCCCCGTTTGCCCCCACTGACATACACCGTGGCGTGGGCGCGTGCTTGGTCGTCGATGAAGGTGGGGAGCGGCTTGCGTTGTCCCAAGGGGCTGATGCCACCCACAACATAACCCGTGCTGCGCTCGGCCTCGGCTTGCTCAGCCATCGCCGCCTTTTTTCCACCCGCCGCTTTTGCGAGCGCTTTCAGGTTGAGCTTGCCCGTTACGGGCACAACGGCGACAACCAGCCACTTGTCATCGACCTTGGCCAACAGCGTTTTATGGACCCGCGCCGCATCAATACCCAGCGCTTCAGCCGCCTCGTCGCCGTATGAACCGTGGTGCGGGTCGTGGACATAAACGTGCGTCTGGTACACCACTTGGCGGTGATCCAGGGCCTTGGTTGCAGGTGTCACAACATGGTTTTTAGTTGGATGGGTGGGCAGGCGGCGGGCTTACGCCTGGATCTCGAAGCTGGTGGTCATCTCTGCGGTCTTGCCCAACATGATGCTCGCGGAACAATATTTCTCGTGGCTCATCGCAATGGCGCGCTCGGCGGCAGACTCGGGCACGTTGCCCGTCACCGTAAAGTGCATGTGGATTTTGGTGAAGACCTTGGGGTCTGTCTCGGCGCGCTCTGTGGTGAGTTTGACACTGCACCCCGTTACCGGGTGGCGACCCCGCTTCAGGATCAGCACCACGTCATAGGCGGCGCAGCCCCCCGCGCCGGCCAACAGCGTTTCCATTGGGCGTGGCGCCATGTTGATACCGCCGTTTTCTGGCTTTGCGGCATCGGGGGCACCGTCCATGGCAAGCACATGACCGCTGCCGGTTTCGGCAACAAAGCCCATGTTGGATCGGGTCCCGGTCGCGCCGGTCCAAGTGACTGTGCATTCCATGTTGTTTTGTCCTGACTGAATAGATAAAGAAAGCGCCGCTTTGTCAAAAAAGACTTTGTTGCAACGCACCAAGTGGCTATAATTTGCTCATTGGGATTGTAATTTGGTAACAACGTTCATAACACGGTGTTGCCAGTGCCTACAAAACCAACCATTTGTCTCCTCCACCTCCTTAAAACTGGTGGATTAAGCCCCAAGCTGCAAAGCTCGGGGCTTTTTTTTGCCCCAGTCGGCCCCCGAACGCGGCCGCGCGTGTTGGTGTCGCCAAGGGGAACTAAGACCTAGGCACGCGTATCATCTCTGGCAAGGAACCGAACCATGCCTAAAATCAGTCACGCCACCAAAGCCACCCACATCCCTAGCGCCACGACGCCCGAAGCAGGTAGCGGGGGGAAAAGCAAGGGGCTAACGCCCGCTGACTACCTGACGCGCATTCTTAATGCCAAGGTCTACGACGTTGCCAAGGAGACGCCACTCGATGTGGCTGAGCGCCTGAGCGCACGCCTCAACAATACCGTGCTGCTCAAACGCGAAGACCAACAACCCGTTTTTAGCTTTAAGCTGCGCGGCGCCTATAACAAGATGGCGCACCTCAGCGCAACGCAACTCAAGCGCGGCGTGATCTGCGCCTCGGCAGGCAACCACGCGCAAGGCGTCGCGCTCAGCGCGCGCAAACTGGGCACCAAGGCGTTTATTGTCATGCCCGTCACCACACCGCAAGTCAAGGTGGATGCCGTGCGCGGATTAGGTGGTGAGGTGGTCTTACACGGCGAGAGTTACTCGGATGCACACACACACGCCGTATTGCTGGAGCAAAAGAAAGGGCTTACCTTTGTTCACCCCTTTGATGACCCCGATGTGATCGCCGGTCAAGGCACCGTAGCTATGGAAATGTTGCGACAACACCAAGGCCCCCTCGATGCGGTCTTTGTCGCCATTGGCGGCGGCGGCTTGGTGTCAGGCGTTGCCAATTACATCAAGGCGGTACGCCCTGAGATCAAGGTCATCGGCGTACAGATGAACGATTCCAACGCGATGATGCAGTCGGTTCAGGCGGGCAAGCGTCTAACGCTCAATGACGTGGGCCTGTTTTCTGACGGCACCGCGGTGAAGCTGGTGGGCGCCGAAACCTTCCGCGTCGCGAACAACTTGGTGGACGAGTACATCGAAGTGGATACCGACGCGGTGTGCGCTGCGATTAAAGATATTTTTACCGATACCCGCTCAATTGTTGAGCCTGCGGGCGCGTTGGCGGTAGCAGCCATCAAGCAATACGTTGCTAAGAACAAGGTGCGCGGCCAAACCTTTGGCGCGATCTTGTGTGGCGCTAATATGAACTTTGACCGCTTGCGGTTTGTAGCAGAGCGGGCCGATGTGGGTGAGGAACGTGAGGCGCTCTTTGCCGTCACCCTGCCTGAGGAGCGCGGAAGTTTTCGCCGTTTTGTGCAACTGATCGGGGACTTGCCCGGCGGCCCACGCAACGTCACGGCGTTCAATTACCGCATGCAAGATGGCTTGCAGGCCAATGTCTTTGTCGGCCTAACCACGCAGAAGGACGAGAGCCCCAAACTGGCCAAGCAATTCCGCAAAAATAACTTCGACGCGCTGGACTTAACGCACGACGAGTTAGCCAAAGATCATGTCAGACACATGGTGGGTGGGCCCAACGGCCAAGCGGGTGATGAGCGCTTGCTGCGCTTCATCTTCCCAGAGCGCCCTGGCGCGCTGCTTAAGTTTTTGACGCTGATGCAACCCAACTGGAACATCAGCCTGTTTCATTACCGCAACCAAGGCGCGGACTACGGTCGTATTCTGGTGGGTATCCAAGTGCCTAAGGGAGACGCCAAAGCATTTAAGGCGTTTTTAAACGCATTGGATTACCCCTATATTGATGAGACCGAGAGCCCCGTATTCCGCATGTTCTTGAAACAGTCATGAGACCCGCTATGCGCGCCAACCTATGAACGTGAACGTCGCCCCATGAGCAGCACACTAGATGGCAAATTAGTCGTCGCGATTTCTTCGCGTGCGTTGTTCGACTTCGAAGAAGAAAACCAAGTTTTCGAGCAAAGCGACGACCGTGCGTATATGCAGCACCAATTGGCACGACTGGACGAGCCGGCCAAGCCCGGTGTGGCGTTCTCACTGGTCAAGAAACTACTGGCCTTTAACAACGCTGAGAGACAACGGGTGGAGGTGGTGATTTTGTCGCGCAACGATCCGGTCAGCGGCATGCGGGTGTTTCGGTCGGCCAAGCACTACGGTCTCGCGATACAACGCGGTAGCTTCACGCGGGGACGCCCGCCGTGGCGCTACCTCAAGCCCTTGCACGCCAACCTGTTTTTATCCACCCATTTATCTGACGTGCGCGATGCGCTAGCCACTGGCGTCCCCGCCGCGCAGGTCTACCCGCACGCCGCACAGGCGTCTGAGGCCCACCCGCANGAATTACGTATCGCCTTTGACGGCGACGCCGTGCTGTTTAGCGACGAGGCGGAGCGCGTCTTCCAAGACCAAGGCTTGGACGCCTTTGTGCAACACGAGGCGCAACGCGCCACCGTNCCTTTGCCCGGNGGCCCATTCAAACCNTTGTTAGAGGCACTGCACACCATGCAGGCTCTCAGCAANGAGGAGAAGAACAGCCCCATTGCACTGCGTACCGCTTTGGTCACTGCCCGTAGCGCACCNGCACATGAGCGGGCGATACGCACGCTCATGGATTGGCGTATTGAAATTGATGANGCGATTTTCTTAGGCGGCCTAGCCAAGGGCGAATTTTTNCGTGAATTCGAACCCGACTTTTTCTTTGACGACCAAACAGGGCACGTCGAATCCGCTGCCTCGCATGTTCCGTCTGGCCATGTAGCNAGCGGCACGCGCAACAGCTAACCGTGTGCTGCCCCGCGTAATGAACATCACACCCCCTAGCCTGTAACGTATGACCTCACTCACACCAACGCGTTTACCTGCCGGTTTACACAACGCCTTGCAGTCCGCACGTCAAAAAGTANCGGGCTTTACCACGTTCATGCGGCGCGCTTGGGCGCTGGCCGCACCCTACTTCATGTCCGAAAAGAAGTGGTACGCGCGCGGTATGTTGGCCGCCATCATCGCGCTCAATCTGGGTGCGGTGTATATGCTCGTTTTATTAAACGACTGGAACCGCCTGTTTTATGACGCCCTACAAAACCGAGACGCTGAGGTTTTTTGGTTTCAGTTGCAGCGCTTTATGGGTATCGCGTTTGTCTTTATTCTCATTGCGGTCTATCGCTTTTACCTCACCCAACTACTGGAGATGCGCTGGCGAGAGTGGATGACCACCAGCTACGCCAAGCGCTGGCTGAGCGACCACGCTTTTTACCGCCTAGAGTTGCTACGCTTTACGGGCGACAACGGGGGNCCTGCNGGAGCACAGGCCACAGACAACCCCGACCAACGCATACACGAAGACCTAAACATGTTTACGAGCTACACGGTGAGCCTCACCATGGGCTTGCTGAACGCGGTGGTGACATTGGTGAGCTTTGTGGGCATTCTGTGGGGACTGTCTGGTGGCTTNTCGTTTTATATGTTCGGCACAGCGATCACCATTCCGGGCTTTATGGTGTGGATGGCCATACTCTACTGCCTGATCGGCAGCGTCTTAACCCACTACATTGGCCGTAGGCTGATAGGCCTGAACTTCCGCCAGCAGCGTGTCGAAGCCGATTACCGTCACCAACTCGTTAGGCTGCGTGAATACAGCGAATCCGTTGCCATGGATCAAGGTGAGCCCGCTGAGCGTGGGCGTCTAGACCGTCGATTTGGCGCNGTGCTTAGTAATTACATTGCGNTGCTGTTAGCCAAAAAACGGCTCACTTGGTTTACCGTGGGCTTTGGTCAACTCGCCGTGGTGTTCCCGTTTGTGGTGGCCGCCCCGCGCTTCTTTAGTGGGGCCATTCAGCTGGGCCAACTCATGCAGATCTCCTCGGCGTTCGGGCGTGTGCAAGACTCCCTCAGCTGGTTTGTTGACAGCTATGATGCNCTCGCGAGCTGGCGCGCCACCACGGACCGCCTCACCCGTTTTGATGACGCGATGGCTGGCGTATCGAAAAAGAATGACGACCCCCTTCAAGTGCGCACAGCGGGCGCTGACGGTGCGCCGCTAGAAGCGACTGCCTTGCAACTGCAGTTACCGTCTGGCGACCCCATAGGCGCGCCCATCAGCCTTTCCGTTCCCGCCGGTACATCGTGGTGCATCCAGGGACCCTCAGGCAGCGGCAAGTCGAGTTTATTGCGTGCTATTTCGGGTATTTGGCCCTGGTGGCAGGGGTCATTAACGCAGCCGCAAGGGTTCGCAGAGCAGGCAATGTTTTTGCCACAACGCCCTTACTTTCCCAACGGCACACTGCGTGAAGCCGTTGCCTACCCGCAGTCAAGCGATCAGTTGGTGGATGCCGACTTGTCACAGGCCTTGATACGCGCCGGCCTCGACCATCTCGCTGGCGACTTGTCTGCGGAGGCCAACTGGACGCAGAAACTGTCTGGGGGTGAGCAGCAACGCCTTGCCATTGCACGCGTCTTTCTGAAGCGCCCGCAGTGGCTGTTCTTAGACGAGGCCACCAGCGCACTCGACGAGGCGACTGAAGCCATCGTTTATCAGGCGTTGCTAGACGACATGCAGTCGCGTGGCGGTACCGTGATATCGGTGGCCCACCGCAGTTCCGTCGCTAATCTACACAGCCACCCGTGGCAGATGCCATTCGTCTAATCGCTTGGGCCGGTGCTAGCCGTTCTCGCGCAAGCGGGCAATACGCTCCTCTATGGGCGGATGGGTTGCAAACAAGCTGCCCAAGCCACCCGCAATACCCAAGGCTGCCATGGTCTTGGGCAAGGCACCGGCATGCAAACCACCCAGACGCTGCAAGGCATTGATCATGGGTTGCTTGCGCCCCATCAATTGCGCCGCACCGGCGTCGGCTCGGAATTCCCGCTGGCGGCTAAACCACGCGACCACTATCGCGGCGACAAACCCCAACAAAATGTCCATCACGATGGTGGTGATGAAGTAGCCGATACCCGGGCCACTGTTTGAGGTGTCATTGCGTCGCAAAAAGGCGTCGACAAAATACCCGACCACCCGGCTTATAAACACCACAAAGGTGTTCATGACACCTTGNATAAGNGTCATCGTCACCATGTCGCCGTTGGCAATATGCGCCACCTCGTGGCCCAACACGGCCTCGACCTCTTCNCGCGTCATGCCGCGTAACAACCCAGTGGAAACCGCTACCAANGCGNTATTTTTAAACGCACCTGTGGCAAACGCATTCGGCTCGCCTTCGTAGATAGCGACCTCTGGTGGNGCGATCCCGGCGCGCTCCGCAAATTGGTGTACCGTTTGAACCAACCACGCCTCATCTGCATTACTNGGTTGTTTAATCACTTGGGCACCCGTGCTCCACTTGGCAATCGGCTTGCTCATCAGTAGCGAAATAAAGGCACCACCAAAGCCGATNAGCAGGGAGAAGCCCATCAACATGCCCAGGTCTAGCCCGTTGGCGGTAAGAAAACGNTTCACGCCGAGCACACTCGCGGTAATGCCCAGTACCACCATGATGGCGACGTTCGTCAAGACAAATAAGAGGATGCGTTTCATGTTGTTTTTTCTCCAGCCGGTTGCATGGGCGACCATCGCCATGCATTGATAAATCGGNCGCGATTCAGATGATATGGGGGTCGAAACAAAGCGTTCAAGATGCGGGTAGATCTCTCANACGACGTGGGGGCATTTGTCCCGCCCGCAAGGGTCTAAAAACAGCGGTNTCGGCATAGTAAGCCGCGTCCGCGTTGTCAGCGACCCAACCNGGTGTGCCCATCACGGGCAAGGGGGTGAATGGCTTNTGNNCGAGCGCCCCATCGGATGNCAAAGCCTGCGCCCAAGCCGCATCAAGCGCCGTGCGCATGCCCGCCNTATGCGGGATGGCGCTCACCGTGTCCTGAAACGCAGGGGTGGGCAACCACAAGTGGGCGGTCAGNCTCTTGCGGGGGAACAATAAGAGCTGCTCCAGCAACGCATGGCCCACGATGTAGAGCCGGGCAGACGCCCATAGAGAACGGTGTGTGTGTAGGGCCGTAACCCAGTCCCGCGTAACCAAGGCGTCCCAAATGGCTTGGGGGGCGATCAGCAAGGCGCCGTTTTCATCCAACAAGGTCAGTGCATCCCTCAGCGGGCCACGCGTCTTTTGCACGCCGTCTTTCTCAATCTGAGCCCATTGCAGCGCGTTCAAAACACGTTTAGTCTGCGGCCAATGCTGCCAGATCAGTCCATTAAAGAAATCATGTGCGCCGCAACGTGTGGGCACGCGGTGGGTCTGAAAGATATGGGCCTCGTAGGCCTGCTCTGGCGGCAGGTCGGCTTGCGGCACGAAGCTCACCGACCAGTCAGCGTATGCCGTTCGCGCCGTTCGTTCCATTTGCGCAGGGTGCGCATTCAAAGCCTGCCAAACCGCCTCACCGCTCAGGATGCGCCGCGCTATGGGTTGGCCCAATGCCCGGTAGTCTTGCCACCACGGTTGGGCCCAGTCCATGGATGCCAGCGGCGCGGGCCAAAGGGATGTCGTCAACTGCGAGATACGCCGCGGCTACACCGCCGTGACACCCTGACATTGCCAGTGCAAAGGCTCACCGCCTGCCAGGGGCTTGATTGTCGCCTCACCAAAAGGCAGCTCTGCGGGCGGCGTCCATGTCTTTTTGATCAAGGTGATTTTGGTTTGGTTGCGTGGCAAGTCGTAAAAGTCAGCGCCGAAGAAACTGGCAAAACCTTCTAACTTATCCAGCGCCCCAACCGCCTCAAAAGCTTGGGCGTAGAGCTCCATCGCACCATGTGCCGTATAACAACCAGCGCAACCCGTCGCGTGCTCTTTGAGGTGCGCAGGGTGCGGTGCGCTGTCGGTACCCAAGAAAAATTTAGGTGACCCACTGGTCGCCGCCGCCACCAAAGCCTGACGGTGTTGCTCCCGCTTGAGAACAGGCAGGCAGTAGTAGTGCGGACGAATCCCACCGGTAAAAATAGCATTGCGGTTATAGAGTAAGTGATGGGCGGTGATGGTCGCCGCCGTCTCAGCGCCCGCCTGCGCAACATACTGAACGGCCTCCTGCGTGGTGATGTGTTCAAACACAATCTTCAGCGCGGGAAAGTCACGACGCAACGGAGCCAACTGGCGATCAATAAACACGGCCTCCCGGTCAAACAGGTCAATGTCACTGTCGGTGACCTCGCCATGCACCAGCAGTAGCATGCCGCAACGCTGCATGGCCTCCAGCGCTGGGTAGATATTTTTGAGGTTGGTCACGCCCATGTCGCTATTGGTCGTCGCACCCGCTGGGTAGAGCTTGGCGGCCACCACGCCGCCCGCCTTCGCGGACGTGATGGTCTCAGGCGTCATCTTGTCGGTGAGGTAGAGCGTCATCAACGGTTCGAACGCGACGCCCTGTGGTACCGCCGCCGCAATGCGCTCACGGTAGGCCATGGCAGCGGCCAAATCTGTGACGGGTGGCTTCAGGTTAGGCATGATGATCGCCCGTGCAAACTGCGCCGCTGTGTGGGGCACCACATCGTTTAAGACAGCGCCATCACGGACGTGCAAGTGCCAGTCGTCGGGCTGGGTAATGAGTAGGGTCGAGGCTTCNGGCATAACAAAGGGAGCTTGGTAAAAAGAAGGGCAACAAAGAAGGGCAACAGCTACCGAGATCTTAGCCTGAGTCGGCCACCACGGCTTGGCTAGGTTGGGGCGCTTTGTCCACCATGCCCGTGATGCTCTGGGTGCTCGTCGTGCTTTTCCTGCTGCAAGGCCCACATACGCGCGTAAGGGCCGTTGGCCAACAGCAAGTCGGCGTGCCGTCCACGCTCGACCACATGGCCCGCCTCCAGCACGATGATTTCATGGGCATGCACGACAGTAGACAAACGGTGGGCAATAACCAGCGATGTCTTATGACGCGCAGCCAAGCGTATCTCCGCTTGGATTGCGCGCTCATTACTCGAATCTAGCGCGGACGTCGCCTCGTCGAAAATTAGAATAGAGGGATTTTTTAGCAGTGTTCTCGCAATGGCAACGCGCTGCTTTTCACCCCCGGACAGCTTGAGACCACGCTCACCGACTGGGGTGTCATAGCCTTGCGGCAAGGCCTCAATAAACTGGTGAATACGCGCCGCTTTGGCCGCGGTCACCACGTCCTCCATACTGGCATCAACGCGCCCGTAGCGAATGTTGTAGGCAATGCTGTCGTTGAACAAAACAGTGTCTTGCGGCACGATACCCACGTGCCGACGCAAACTGTCTTGCGTGAGATCACGCACATCAATGCCGTCAATTTTTAGCGCACCGCCCTGCACATCGTAAAAACGATAAAGCAAGCGCGCAAGCGTCGATTTGCCCGAACCCGATGACCCCACCACAGCCACCGTTTTGCCCGCTGGAATGTCCAAGTCGACACCATGCAGAATCTGACGATTGGGCTCATAAGAAAAATCTACTTGCTGAAAGCGCACGCTAGGCGGCGCGGACAACTGCAGCGCGGTGGCACCGGGGCGATCTTCAATTTCTCGCTCGCGCTCCATGAGCACAAACATCTTGTCCAAGTCGGTCAGACTTTGCTTGATCTCACGGTACAACACCCCAAGAAAGCCCAACGGAATATAAAGCTGGATCATGAACGCGTTGATCATGACCAAGTCACCCAAGGTCAGCGTGCCGGCCACCACACCTGCGGTTGCTCGCCATAGCATCAAGACCAATGCCGTCGCAATAATGAGCTGTTGCCCTGCATTCAGAAAACTCAACGTGGTCTGATTTTTAATGCGTATTTGGCGCAGGCTCTCCAAGTTTTCGTTGTAGCGGTGCGCCTCGAAGGACTCGTTGTTGAAATACTTCACGGTCTCGTAGTTCAACAACGAATCAATGGCCCGGGAGTGGGCGCTGGAATCAGCGGCGTTCATGGCACGGCGAAACTTGGTTCGCCACTCAGTGACCACGACGGTGAACGCGATGTACAACACGAGTGCAGTCAGCGTAATGAGCACGTAGCTGGCGTCAAAGGTGGTGCCCAAAATCACGAGCACAAACGTCACCTCTATGAAGGTGGGGATGATGCTGTAAAGCGAGTAAGAAATGAGCGACTGCACGCTGCGCGTACCCCGCTCAATGTCGCGCGTCATGCCACCCGTTTGTCTCGCCAAGTGAAAACGNAGGCTCAAGCGGTGNAGGTGCTCGAAAACCTGCAAGGTGATATGGCGTGTCGCCCCTTCCGTTGCCTTGGCAAACACCAGTTCGCGGGCTTCGGTAAACAAGGTGGTTGAGAGCCGTAACAGCCCGTAGGCGACCAACAAACCCAGTGGCACCACCAACATGGACAGCACCGAGCCTGGTGCCAACGTCAAACTGTCAATTAAGCGTTTAAGCAGCAGCGGTACGCTGACGTTGGCCATTTTNGCGCCAATCATAAAAGTCAGCGCAAAGCCCACACGCCACTTGTACATCCAAAGATAAGGCAGCAAGCGCGCCAAGGTTTGCCAGTCTGAACGCTGGTGTTCCGGGGCAGCGGTTTCATCGGTAACGGCGGGGAGGCTGGCAGATTGGTGACGCATGCCGCTATTGTCGCGGCTTTTGTCGCCGCGTTTTTCGCCGCGGTTAGTCCACCCATATACTTTGGGTGTACCCCCTTAAGTGACTGTCACGTCCCAATACCGAACCCACCTAGCCCACTGAGGCCACAGCGCCACCATGCCCATAGACACCCAAGCCCACCCCGCCCACTTAATCACCAACCTACCTGACGACCAAGAGTTGGTTCTCAAAGTCATTCCTATGCCAGGAGACTGCAACGCCAACGGCGATATTTTTGGTGGCTGGGTCATGGCTCAGGTCGACCTAGCGGGCTCTGTTTTGCCAGCCCGTGTCGTGCGCGGCCGCATTACGACGGTGGCAGTGAAAGAATTTATATTCAAGCAACCCGTGCGCGTCGGCGACATTCTGTCGTTTTACGCACGCATCTCGCGCATTGGCAACACCTCCATTACGGTAGTGGTGGAGTGCTTCGCGGAGCGCTTTCGCTCCCAGGGCCAGTACGTCAAGGTCACCGAGGCCACGCTCACCTACGTCGCGATTGACGACGCCGGCAAACCAACGCAGATTGCGCACAGCTAAGCCGCCCAAATCTACCAAGCGATATACGCATAGCCTTTTTCTTGGTAGGTCATGAGTGCGGCGGCACCGACCTCCTCTATGCGTGCGGCGGCAATAATTCGGTCTGGCCCCCACCCTAGGGCTTTCATGGTGTTGCCACAGGCTACCAACTCCACCCCATAGTCTTTCGCCATACCTGCAATGCGTGCCCGTGCCTCCTCTGATACGGGGCGCTCGGGCTGGGTGGCTAGCAGATGCAAGCCGGGGCCAAAAGCCACCACGGCCAAGGCCACGTTGTCACCGTATTTCACGATCATGGCACGCAAGGAATTGATAATATGGTCGATGTAGTCGGCTTGCGCATGGTTCACCTGATACACCAAGCGGTGCTCGGGCGGGTCGCCCGGAAACCGGTCGCTCGCACCCGTCTGCGTCTCATTTGCCGCACCAGAACGGCTGGCAAATACCCCCGCCAATAGGCCGATTGCAGCCGTTTTGATTGTTTGGCGTTTATCCATAGTTACTTTCTAAATGACCGCTTAAGAAACAATGTAGGCACCCGTGCCAGTTGATAACAAACGGCCATCCGCACCCAAAAACGACATGCGGGTGGATGCCACGCGCGAGCCCAAACGCAAGACCTCGGCGGTGAGCTCAAAGTGCGCGCCAATGCCGGGGCGCAGGTAATCGATGCGCAAGTCGATGGTGCCCAATTTGGAAAACCGGTCTAGCCTTTGGTCCACCGACTCGTCTCGGTAACGCGCGCCGATGGCACCCAGCACAGCCAAACCGCCCAAGGCATCCAGCGCCGCGCTGATCACGCCACCGTGAATACGGTTGTACCCATAATGCCCAACCAAGTCTGGGCGCATGGGGATCTGGGCGCAGACCCGCTGGGAGCCAATGGTCGTAATTTTTAAACCCAGCACACGGTTGAACACAATTTTTTCCTCAAAGACAGCACGAGCGCCTTCGATGAAGTCAAACTCCAACGGGGACTCGGCATCATGAGGGTCTGCTAAGGGGTGGAGAGCCGGCGTATCAGGAGTCAATTTTAAAAGCCCTGTATGTGGTTTCAAAGGTAAGCGCGTGGACGCAAACGGCTCATTGTGGCGCAAAATAGCGCGATGACCTGACGCCACAACAGTCTACTCCCGCCACGCCGCACCGGCGCGCAACAAAGTCACGGACAATGTCGGTTGTTGCCGCTGTGGCCCCTCACCTACCTTGTATGTTGCTCTACTGTATTGCCCTGCTATTGGGTCTGGTTTTTTTGGTTTTAAGTGCCGACCGCTTTGTGGACTCGGCTGCGGCCATCGCCCATCGCTACAGCATTCCACCGCTGCTCATTGGTATCTTGATCATTGGTATTGGTACATCGGCACCAGAGATGCTGGTTTCTGCCATTGCGGCCAGTAACGGCACGCCAGGCTTGGCTTTAGGCAACGCCTATGGCTCCAACATTGCCAACATCGGGCTCATTCTGGGCTTAACTGCGCTAATTAGCCCCATTCCATTTGAGTCCAAGATCCTGCGTAAAGAGTTGCCCATACTCTGCGGGGTCACGTTTATTAGCATGTGGCTGTTATTTGACGGCGTATTGAGCCGAATCGACGCCGTGGTGTTGGTCGGCTTGCTGTTCACGCTCATGGCCTGGCTGATCGCCTCGGGGCGTCAGTCACAAGTCATGGCGAGCGTGGATGGCAACGACACATTCACGGAAGAGCGGAGAAGGTCGCCGAAGCCCACCGCCCCAACATGCGCAACACCTGGGTGATTTTGGTGCTGAGTTTGGTCGCCATGATGCTCAGCTCGCAAGGCCTGATTTGGGGGGCCGAGCATATCGCCCGCGCGCTGGGCGTGAGCGATTTACTCATTGGCTTAACCATTTTGGCCTTCGGCACCTCGGTGCCCGAACTCGCCGCCTCATTGGCCGCCGCCAGAAAAGGGCAACACGCCCTCGCCTTGGGTAATGTCTTAGGCTCCAACCTCTTCAATACCTTAGGGGTGGTGGGTATTGCCGGCCTGATTGCGCCGGGCAACGTCGACCCGCTATTGATGCAACGCGACCTGCCCTTGGTCGCGCTGATGAGCTTGTCGCTGTTTATTTGGGGCGTTGGCTTTCGCGGCAAACCGGGGCGGATTAACCGCCTAGAAGGCGGCACCCTGCTGGTCGCCTATCTCAGTTACATCACCTTCCTAGCGACATCGCTGTAACGCTGTAACGCCGCCAGCCTCACATTACAGCTTGCTAAAGTCAGGTCGCCGCTTCTCAACAAACGCACCAAAGGCCTCCTTGGCCGCAGGTGCAGTTAGCATCGCGCTAAACACCTGCCCCTCGTTTTTCATGGCTTCTTGCACATGGGCCTGTTGAGGCGCCTTCATTAGACGCTTGGATTCAGTCAAGGAACTCAGGGGCTTCTTGGCCATCTTCGCCGCCTGTGCCTGGGTATAGGCGTTGGTCTCCGTCGGCGCGAGCACCCGATTAACAAAACCAATCTCTAGCGCGGTGTCGGCCATAAACGGCTCGCCCATCAACAACACTTCAGCCGCGCGGTGATAACCCATCAGCTGCGGCAACATGTAGCTAGACGCGGCTTCCGGCACCAGACCGAGGTTCACAAACGGCATGGAGAATACCGCGTTATCACCGGCATAGACCAAGTCACAATGCAACAACAGGGTTGAACCAATGCCCACAGCAGGGCCACACACCGACGCCAATACGGGCTTGGGAAAGGCGGCGATGCCGGTTAAAAACTGGAACACCGGTGCTTGCGGACCCGCTGGGGGGTTGTTCAAAAAATCGGCAATGTCATTGCCTGCACTAAAGATGGTCTCGTGCCCCTGAATCACCAATACGCGACAGGCATCGTCCGCAGCGGCATCGACCAAGGCGCCAGCCATCAGCGCATACATATCGGCGGTGATCGCATTTTTTCTGGCCACGCGGTTCAAGGTGAGGGTGGTTACCCCGTCTAAGGTTTCAACCAAGATATCGGACATGTCGGTACTCCTACAAATAAAAAATGTGCGTCACTGTTTTTGCGACCGTTTAAACGCGCTCAAATATACCCGCCGCGCCTTGCCCCATGCCCACGCACATGGTCACCATGCCATATTTCAGCTGCTTACGCTGCAACGCATGGACCACCGTTGCCGCCCGTATCGCGCCGGTGGCACCCAGTGGGTGACCCAACGCAATGGCGCCTCCCATAGGGTTCACCTTGGCGGGGTCTAGGTCTAAGGTACGTATGACCGCCAAGGACTGGGCGGCAAACGCCTCGTTCAACTCTATCCAATCCATGGCATCCTGCGTCAAGCCAGCCGCTTTTAAGGCCGCTGGTATCGCAGCGACCGGACCGATACCCATGATGTGTGGCGGTACCCCGCGACTGGCGTAGCCAACAAACCGCGCCAACGGCGTCAGGCCATAACGCTTCAGTGCGCTTTCGCTCACCAGCAGCAGCGCCCCAGCACCATCTGACGTTTGCGAACTGTTGCCTGCGGTCACCGAGCCACGTGCCGCAAATACACAGCGCAGTTTGGCCAAGCCTTCTAAGCTGGTATCGGGGCGCGCACCTTCGTCCAAACTCACGGCCTGCGTGCTCATGCGCACCTGCTCACTGCGCAAGTCTAGGTGTCGCACTCCACATCAACCGGCGTTATTTCATTGACGAAGGACCCATCGGCCATGGCGGCCATGGCGCGTTGGTGTGACTGCAGCGCAAAAGCGTCCTGATCTTCGCGACTCACCCGCCATTGCTGTGCGACTTTCTCAGCCGTTAAGCCCATGCCATAGGCAATGCCGTAGTCATCAATTTGGTCGGTGTTACGAAAAATCTCCGGCGATAAAGACGGATGGTTACCCATCATGGGCACCATACTCATGCTCTCCACACCTGCAGCGATCATGACATCGGCCTCGCCCACACGGATGCGGTCCGCCGCCATTTGCACAGCGCTCAGGCCTGAGGCACAAAAGCGGTTCACCGTAATCCCGCCGACAGACTTGGGTAAGCCTGCCAACACGGCGGCGACACGTGCCACATTTAAGCCCTGCTGTGCCTCTGGAATCGCACAACCCGCAACCACGTCCTCGATCGCATCCGGGTCTAGGGACGGAGCCTGTGCCACCACGGCGCGCAGCGCATGCGCGAGCAAGGTGTCGGGGCGCGTATGTTTAAAGAAACCTTTGTGCGAGCGCCCGATGGGCGTGCGCGTCGCGGCCACGATGTAAGCGTCTTGAACTTGTTTCATAAATGGTCAATCGTTATTTAGTTGCGTAGCGGCTTGCCCGTATTGAGCATCCCCATGATGCGGGCTTGTGTCTTGGCGGACGCCAATAACTGCCCAAAGGCACGGCGCTCAAGGGTCATCAGATAGGCCTCAGAAACCTCTGTGTTGGCATCAACCTCGCCACCACACACCACTTGCGCAATTTCTTTGCCAATGCGGAAGTCGTGCTCGCTAATGAAACCGCCGTCACGCATGTTGATGAGCTGCCCCAAGATGGTGGCAACCCCCGTCCGTCCGGCCACTTTGAAATGACGCGCCATCGGCGCGCGATAACCTGCGGCAGACATTGCCTTGACCTCGTTCAGCGCCACACCCAACACTTCCGATGCATTCATGACAATGGGGTCGCTGTCCAATACGTAACCGAGGTCACGCGACTCCAAGGCACTGGTACCCACCTTGGCCATGGCCGCGGCGGTGAAGCCCTCGGTCAGGAAGGGCAGCAAATCGGTACCCGTGGCCAAGCGCGCATTTTCAGCCGCACGCCGGGCGATGTAGGTCAGGCCGCCTGCGCCCGGCACCAGACCAACGCCCACCTCGACCAAACCGATGTAACTCTCATGGGCCACGACGCGCTTGGCGCTATAAACCGCTAGCTCACAGCCGCCGCCGAGGGTGAGGCCACTGACGGCGCTAACCACCGGCACGTGTGCATAACGAATCGCCAGCATGAGTTTTTGCAACTCATGCTCGACCGCGTCAATCGCATCAAGCCCACCAATCATGAAGCCGGGCAACATCGCCTGCAAATCAGCACCCGCACTAAAGAGCTTGCCACCCGACCAAATCACCATGCCGGCGTAAGCGGCCTCGGCTAACTGAACGCCACGTTGCAAGCCCTCCGCCACCTGCGGGCTAATGGCCTGCATCTTGGTTTTGATGCTTGCGATCAAGACCTCCGCGTGGTCGTCATGGGTCCACAGGCGAATGCTCTCATCTTCAAAGACCGTTTGCCCTGCCGACAAGTAAGGCGTGGCACCGTCACCAAAGAACGTGTCAGGAAACAGCTGGCGCGCGTGCACAGGCAAGACGTGCGGGCGCTCGAATGCACCGGTTTCCGGATTCCATGATCCCTCAGGCGTATACACGCCCCCCGCATCGGCAACCGGCCCGTTAAACACCCAGTCGGGCAACGGCGTTCCGCACAAGGCCTTGCCCGCGTCTATGTCTGCCTGCACCCACTCAGCCACTTGTTGCCAGCCTGCGGACTGCCAAAGCTCAAAGGGGCCCTGCTTGTGCGCGAAGCCCAATCGCATACAGGCATCGACATCGCGGACGGTGTGCGCTATTTGCGCAAGGTGCAATGCGGCGTAATGGAAGCCGTTACGCAGAATTGCCCACAAAAACTGTCCCTCCGCACCCGAGCTCTCGCGTAGCAAACGCAGTCGCTCGGCCGGTGCGCGCTTGAGCATGCGGCTGTATACCGCATCGGCCTTGTTGCCACTGGGCACGTAGTCATCGCTCGCCAAGTCGTAGCGCAAAATATCGCGCCCCACTTTTTTGTAAAAGCCCTTTTTTACCTTTTGACCCAGATGTCCTTTTTCAATCAACCGCTTTAAAGCAGGTGGCGTTTCAAAGTGGGGGTAAAACGGGTCTTTGGACGCATCTAGCTGCGTCTGCAAGGTGTGGATCACGTGGCCAAGGGTGTCGAGGCCGACCACATCTGCGGTTCGGAAAGTGCCCGAGGAAGCGCGGCCCAGTGACTTGCCTGTTAGGTCATCCACCACATCGCAGGTCAAGCCATAGCGCTCCGCCTCAACGAACGTCGACAGCAAGCCCGCACTGCCAATGCGGTTGGCAATGAAGTTGGGTGTGTCTTTTGCGCGTATCGCAGATTTGCCCAAACTCGTTGTAACGAAACTCTCTAGCTGGTCGACGACCCGTGGATCGGTGCGCGGCGTGGCAATGAGCTCCACCAGCGCCATGTAGCGCGGTGGGTTAAAGAAGTGCACACCGCAAAAACGGGATGCCAGTTCATCGGGCAAGGGCGCACCCAATGCGCTGATAGATAGACCCGAGGTGTTGCTTGCCAGAATCGCGTGGGCCGACANATGCGGCGCAATCTTTTCATATAGGCCGTGTTTCCAGTCCAACCGCTCAGCGATCGCCTCGATCACCAGATCACATGCCCCTAACGCGGCCAAGTCATCGTTGTAATTAGCCGCTTGTATCAGGCTGGCATCCGCCGCACGGCCCAGCGGCGCAGGTTTCATTTTGCTGAGCCCCGCAATGGCCTTACGCGCAATCGCGGAGGGGTCGTGGCCTTCTTCGGTAGGTAAGTCGAATAGAGTGACCGGGATACGGGCGTTAACCAAATGTGCCGCAATTTGCGCACCCATAACGCCGGCGCCCAATACCGCAACGCGGCGGATATGAAACGAATGCATGAATTCTCCAAAACGCGGCTAAGCCGCGGGTAAAACGGTCTTTACTCGACGCGCAGCCACGTCTGTGTACGCCCCAAAAAGGGTAGGCCTACGTAGCCGCGCACTTCTAATTTCGCACCCCCATCGATAGGGGTCAGCATCACGTTATAAGTCTTGCCTTTTTGTGGGTCCAAGATTTCACCGCCATCCCATAAGCCGTCTTCGGAGTTGCTTTGGCTGACGCCTCGGATAATTTCCATGCCCACAATGAGCTGGTCTTTGCGGTCACCCCGACACAAGCTACATATTTTGTTGACGTTGGGGTCAGTCACCAGCGAGGTCTCGACCTTTCCTGCCAAGACACCGTTGGCATCCACAATACGCACCAGTGACTTTTCCTGTCCCGTCTCGTCGTCTATGGTTTTCCAAAGGCCGACCGGAGTGGCTTGCGCCCAGGCCAGTGCGGGTAATAGCAAGGCAGCGCCTAGCCACCCTCGGCTTTTCTTTAGGAATGCGCTGGTGGACTGTTNAAATACACGATTCATGATCAGGTGCTCCTGGTTGGGTTTTATGCTCTGCCGCAAGCGTCTCGCGGCGTTTAAGCGTAGGAATAAGCGTGCGTATAAGGTCATGCCAATGCGGCGTCAGTATCCATCAATACGTCGGTATCCGCACGCGCCGTTTGCATAAGCGATGCGGTCTCTGGCAACAGCTTGGTGAAGTAAAAGCGCGCTGTTTGCAGCTTGGCTTGATAAAACGGATCGGTATTTCCCGCCGCAATTTCTCGCAACGCAACCTGTGCCATTCGCGCCCAGAAGTAGCCCAGCACGAGGTGGCCTGCTACCCGCAAATAATCAACCGCTGCGGAGCCAACGACATCAGGGTTTTGGAATGCCTTGAAGCCGATTTCGGTGGTGAACTTGGTCATCTTGTCCGCTAAAACAGCGAGCGGGTTAATGAAGGGCGCCATGGCTTCGTTGACACCCTCTTCGCGAATGAGGGCTTCCACTTGCTTGCCAAACTTCTTCAGGGTCGCGCCCTGATTGCCCAAGACCTTGCGCCCCAGTAGGTCCAAACTTTGAATGGTGTTGGTCCCCTCGTAGATCATGTTGATCCGTGCGTCGCGCACGTATTGCTCCATCCCCCACTCTTTGATGTAGCCGTGGCCGCCAAACACCTGCAGACAGGCGGAGGTCGCAGTCCACGCGTTATCGGTTGTAAAGGCTTTCACGATGGGTGTGAGCAACGCCACGATCTCGGCTGACTCTTTGCGTACGGCCTCGTCGGGGTGACTGAGTTCTTGATCAATGAGTAACGCGCAGTGCAACGCCAACGCACGACCGCCTTCGGCGTACGCCTTAGCCGTTAACAACATCTTGCGCACGTCGGGGTGAACCAAAATGGGATCGGCGGGCTGGTCCTTGGCCTTCACTCCAGTCAGGCTGCGTGATTGCAAGCGGTCTTTGGCATAAGCCAAGGCGTTTTGATACGCCACCTCGGTGAGGCCCAGTGACTGCATGCCCACACCAATGCGCGCCGCATTCATCATGACAAACATGGCAGACAAGCCCTTGTTGGGCTTNCCGACCAAGCTACCCACGGCACCGTCCAAGGTCATTTGACACGTTGCGTTGCCATGAATGCCCATTTTGTGTTCCAGCCCCGTGCAGATGATGGGGTTGCGTGCGCCCAGTGCGCCGTCGGCACCAACCAAAAACTTGGGCACCACAAACAAACTGATGCCCTTGCTGCCAACGGGTGCGTCCGGCAGACGCGCCAACACCAAGTGAATGATGTTGCCCGCCATATCGTGTTCACCCGAACTGATGAAAATCTTTTGTCCTGTGATGCGGTAGGTGCCATCCGCTTGGGGCTCGGCCTTGGCTCGCAACAACCCGAGGTCGGTGCCGCAGTGCGGCTCGGTGAGGCACATGGTTCCTGTCCACTCACCGCTAACCATCTTGGGCAAGTAGGTCTGTTGTTGCTCGGGCGTGCCGTGTGCATGCAAGGCCTCATAAGCGCCGTGAGTCAGGCCAGGGTACATGGTCCACGCTTGGTTGGCACTGTTGAGCATTTCATAAAAACACTGGTTAACCACAATTGGTAGACCTTGCCCGCCGAAGGCGGGATCGCAACTCAGCGCAGGCCAGCCGCCAGCGACGTACTGCGTGTAGGCATCTTGGAAACCGGTGGGGGTGGTGACCACGTGGGTCTGCTGGTCTAGCTTGCACCCTTGCTCATCGCCTGATCGGTTGAGGGGAAACAGCACCTCAGAGGCGAACTTACCGCCCTCCTCCAAGATCGCGTTAATCGTTTCCGCGTCAACATCGGCATGCTTGGGCATCGCGGCAAANTCACGCGACACGTCGAANACCTCATGCAACAAGAATTGCATATCACGAAGCGGTGGTGTGTACTGGGCCATGGGAACTCCTGAACAGATAAATAAAAATGGGTGTGGATGAATCGNTNCGCAGCCGCTAAGGCAAGCAGCGCGCCAACAAGTGTTCAAAGCTGGTACGCCCNCGGGTCATGGCGTCAGCGCTGCGCATGAAACGCGCCTGATAGTGCAAGGTCAAAATAAGGCCATGCATTTCAAACGTGACCTGAGAGGCGTCTGTATCTGGGCGCAGATCGCCCGTTTCTAGGGCTTGCACCACCGCGCGGTTGAGCGCGGTCAGCCACAGCGTCATGGACGTGACCAAGGCCTCTCGTACGGGGCCTTCTCGGTCTTCAAACTCGATGGCACCGCTGATGTAAATACAGCCTTGGTCAATTTCAATCGCCGTGCGCTCCATCCAGTTATTGAACAGCGCCCGTAGGCGTGGCAGCCCACGCGGTGCCTGCATCGCGGGTTGAAAGACCTCGTCCTCGAAGCGGGCGTGGTACTCGCGCACCACCGACACCTGCAGCTCTTCTCGCGAACCAAAATGCGCGAACACCCCGGACTTGCTCATTTGCATGCGTTCGGCGAGTACGCCAATGCTCAGACCCTCTAAGCCGATATGGGTCGCCAAACCCAGAGCGGCGTCCACAATGGCCGCTTTGGTTTGTTGACCTTTGACCGAGTTTTTAGGTCGGCGCTTGAAGGCGACGTCTTCAGGCGCGGTGTTTTTAACGATGGACAGAGCAGGCATAAACTTGATAATAAAACGAACGTTCGTGCTATTCTGCACTAAATCCACTTATTTTTGAACACCTTTCGTGTTTTTGTACGCGATCAGCTGAGGCGGCGCTGGGAGCGCCCTACGACAGCGGCTAGGCGATCAGAAAGGCCAACTCTTCTGACGCACCATCGGTGGGGCGCTGCTTCCAGTCACTGCGCACGAAGGCATGCAAGCGTCCGCGCAAGCACATTAACAAGAGCCCCGCGCGCATCTGGGCCTCCGCCGTCGGAGCCCCCTCGTTGGCCGCCAGTGCCGACGAGCGCCAATGCGCACGCAAAATGGACTCCAACTTGTCAAACAGCAGATTCACGCGTGCCATCAGACGTGGCTGTTCGTAAATCAGCGCATCGCCCACCAACACCCGCACCATGCCCGGATTGGCCTGCGCGAATTGCAAGGCCAACCACACCACTTGCCCACACGCCGCGCGGCCATCCACCAACTTGTCGGGGTCGCTATTTACCTTGGTTGCCAGCCCCAACAGACTGTCCTCGGTGAAGGTAATCAAGGCATCCAGCATTTGCGACTTGCTGGCAAACTGCCTGTAGAGTGCGGCCTCACTCACGCCCAACCGCTTTGCCAGCGCCGCCGTGGTTACCCGTTCGGCCATGGGCTGTTCGAGCATGGCCGCAAAGGCTTGCAGAATCTCCATGCGGCGCTGGCCAGGCTTGGGTTTGCCCTTGCCAACGGGCGCGCTTGTGGGGTCTGTCATAGCGTCGGGGCTAGCGTCTGTCATATCACGTTGCGAACGATGTACCAGCAGCGAGACGCGCACGCGACCGCAACTGTGTGGGTTAATGAGACCTGATCATGGTGCCGAACGCTTGATCCGTCAAGATTTCTAGCAACAGCGCATGTGGCACGCGGCCATCAATAACATGCACCGAATTCACACCACTCTTGGCGGCATCCAGCGCCCCACTGATCTTGGGCATCATGCCGCCAGATATCGTGCCATCGGCGAATAAGGCGTCCACCTCACGCGCGGTCAGATCGGTCAGCAAGTTACCCGCCTTATCCAAGACGCCTGCCGTGTTGGTGAGCAAGAGCAGCTTCTCAGCAGACAACACCATGGCTAATTTGCTGGCAACCACATCCGCGTTGATGTTGTAGCTTTCGTTGTTTTCACCGAAACCCAGCGGGCTCACAACGGGGATAAACGCGTCGTCCTGCAAGGCCTTAACCACGGCGGGATCGATACCCACGATGTCACCAACTTGCCCCACGTCGTGCTCAGTTGTTTTATCGATCGGGTCGGTCAGGCGCAGCTTACGCGCATGTATGAGGCCCCCATCGCGTCCGGTCAAACCCACGGCCTTGCCACCCGCTTGGTTGATCAAGCCGACGATATCTTGTTGCACCTCGCCCGCCAATACCCACTCAACAACTTGCATGGTCTCGGCGTCAGTCACGCGCATGCCGTGGATAAATTCGCCCTTCTTACCCAACCGTTGCAGCAGGGACTCAATCTGAGGCCCACCCCCGTGGACAACGACCGGGTTGATTCCCACCAACTTCAGCAACACCACATCCGCTGCNAACGCCGCTTGCAGTGCGGGGTCGGTCATTGCGTTGCCACCGTACTTGATGACCATGGTTTTGCCATGAAATTTACGAATGTACGGCAGGGCCTTGGCCAATACGTCGGCCTGATCGATGGTCGAGACAGGGGCGCGGGGTTCGTTGGGCGGTGTGGTGGTCATAGAGCGTGCTTGAAGAGCNGGTGGTGATGTAGCGTATGGTGTGGAATGCCTTGCGGTTTTGCGTTCAGCGCAAACGGCTCGGTTATTTATAGTTCAGAATTGTGCCGTAATTTCCATTCACCAACCCCATACTCCCGGATTCAAAGCCATGTCAGATTTAGCCAACGCATTCGAACAAGCCAGCCAAGACGCCCAGCAACTCGCCTCGCGTCCAGACAACCAGACCTTACTGCGCATGTACGCGCTTTACAAGCAGGGCAGCATCGGCGACATCACCGGCGACAAGCCCAGCATGACCGACATGGTGGGCTTTGCAAAATGGTCTGCTTGGAACAAGGTCAAGGGCATGACCAACGCAGAAGCCCAACAAGCCTATGTCGATTTGGTGGAAGACCTCAAAGACTAAGCCACCCGCGCCACCTCAACGGCGCAATCGTAAAACGTGGGGGCGCGTCCCAAATCGGTTAGCGCCTGCGACGTCACCTCGTTGACATTGGTGCCGCGCAGCCCTAACTTGCGCCACCAAATACCCAAACCGTTGACCACGCCCACGCGGGCNCGCTTACTCACGCGCGCCACGCACACATAACGCCCACGGTCGTTAAATACCGCCACCTCGTCACCGTCGTTGATGCCACGCGCTTGCGCATCGACAGACGAGATTTCGACCAGCGCCTCACCCTCGATATCGCGCAAGCTTTTAACGTTTGCGAACGTGGAGTTGAGGAAGTTTCGAGCCGGCGGCGAGATCATGGCCAAGGGATAGCGCGCATCGACATTGGGCGGCTCCCAATTGGGGAGGTAGTCTGGCACGGGGTCCTGACCGATGGCCGCCAAGCCGGGACTCTCAAAGGTGCACTTACCAGACGGCGTTGGAAATCCACCATTGGCAAATGGCGCCGCTGACAACGGCAAAGGCGCAAACCCTTGTGCACACAACAACGACCATGACACCACGGCAGGGTCAAACGCCTGGGTGCATAGGTCTTCATCGGTATCGCTAAAACAGGGCTCATCGAAACCCATGCGCTGCGCCAAGGCGCGGAAGACGTCGGTATTGGTCCGCGCCTCACCGTGCGGTGCGATGGCAGGCCGGTTTAGCAACACATCGGTGTGGCCGTAGCTGGCATGTATGTCCCAATGCTCTAACTGTGTGGTGGCGGGCAAGACGTAGTCGGCATAGTCGGCCGTATCGGTTTTGAAATGCTCCAACACGACCGTAAATAAATCGTCACGCGCAAAGCCCTTCACCACTTGCGGCGAATCGGGCGCGATCGCTACGGGGTTGCTGTTGTAGACAATGAGTGCCTGCACCTTGGGGCCAAAAGCGGCATCGCTATCGCGATTCAGGTCTGCCCCAATGGTCGCCATATTGATGACGCGCGGCGTGCGTCCCGGCAAACCTTTGGCGAGTAAATCTGGGCGCTCAAGTGCCTTTTTCTGGGTGGGAAAATAACCGGCGCTGGACAACAACAGGCCCCCACTGGCGTGGCGCCAAGCGCCCACAAGCGCAGGCAAACACGCCACCGCACGCACCGCATTACCGCCGCCACGCGTGCGCTGCATGCCATAGTTCAGACGAATCGCCGGCGCTTCGCTGTGCGCGTAGTCGTAGGCCAAACCGGTAATTTCTTCTGGGGTAACGCCACACACCTTGGCGGCGCGCTCAACAGGCCACGCCAAGGCTCTCGCTTTCAGCGCGTTCCAACCACTGGTATGTTGTTCGATGTAGTCATGATCCAACCAGTCGTTCGCTATCAACTCATTCATGAGTCCCAAGGCCAATGCAGCATCAGTCCCCGGTAACAGCGCAATATGCTGGTGACATTTTTCTGCCGTTTCGGTTAAGCGGGGATCAATACAAATCACCTTCGCACCGTCGCGCTTTGCCGCTTGCACGTGGCGCCAAAAGTGCAAGTTACTCGCGATGGCGTTGCTGCCCCAAATGAGAATGAGCTTGGCCTGTGCAAAAGCCGCCATGTGCATGCCTACGGGCGCGCCATAGGTGTGTGCCAAGCCCGCACTGCCCGCAGAAGAGCAAATGGTGCGATCCAGTTGCGACGCCCCTAAGCGGTTAAAAAACCGCGCCGCCATGGACTCGCGCTGCACCTGCCCCATGGTGCCCGCGTAGCTATAGGGCAACACCGCCTGAGGATCATCTGCCGCAATGGCTTGCAGGCGCTGCGCAATATCGTCTAGCGCCTCATCCCACGAGACGGGCTCAAACCGCCCTTCCCCTTTTTTCCCCACCCGCTTCAACGGCGTGAGCAGGCGCTCTGGGTGGTAGGTGCGCTCCGTGTAACGCGACACCTTGGTGCACAGCACACCCGCGGTCGCGGGGTGATCGGGGTTACCGCGCACGCTCACCGCCACCCCATCTTGCACCGTGGTGAGCAGTGAGCAGGTGTCTGGGCAATCATGCGGGCAGGCGCCCACAATCACCGGTGCCTCAGGTGGCGGGGACATAGCGGCGGTTTGGTTCATAGGGTGTACATCTCCATGGGGAAAAGTTGTCCGTGCAATGGCGTCCAGCGCCTAATCGCAGTAGCATAGCTTTTTTGAACCCTTCAGCCAAGCAAGGTGCCCATGAACCTCATAGACGCAATACAAGCCAACGCCACTGAGATGGCGCTGATTCGAAAAGACATACACGCACACCCAGAGCTCTGCTACGAGGAGCAGCGCACAGCGGGCGTGGTGGCGGATATCTTACGCAGCTATGGCATGGAGGTGCATACCGGCTTGGGCGTCACGGGCGTGGTCGGTGTGATTAAAGGAAGGCTGTCTGGCGATGCACAAGCCGCTGCACGCAGCATTGGCCTACGCGCCGACATGGATGCCCTGCCGATACAAGAAACCAACACCTTCGCGCACGCCAGCAAGCACAGCGGCAAGATGCACGCCTGCGGGCACGACGGCCATACGGCGACCTTGCTTGCCGCCGCAAAACACCTCGCAGAGAACCCGGACTTTGCCGGGACGGTGTACACCATTTTTCAACCTGCCGAGGAAGGTGGAGGGGGTGCGCGCGAGATGATCAAGGACGGCCTGTTCACGCGCTTCCCCATGGACGCGGTGTTCGCCCTTCACAACTGGCCTGGCTTGGCCGTTGGCACCATCGCTGTGAGCGCTGGGCCAGTCATGGCCTCTAGCAACGAGTTCGTGATCACCGTGCGAGGCAAGGGCGCGCACGCCGCCATGCCGCACATGGGGGTCGACCCCGTGCCCGTCGCGGCCGCGATGGTGCAAGCGTTTCAGACCATCATCACGCGCAACAAAAAACCCGTAGACGCTGGCGTGATTTCCGTCACCATGATCAACGCGGGCGTCGCCACCAACGTCATCCCCAACAGCTGCGAGATGCAAGGAACCGTGCGAACGTTTAGCATTGACGTACTCGACCTCATCGAGGCGCGCATGCGCGAGGTGGCACAACACACCGCCGCAGCGTATGGTGCCGAATGCGATTTTGAGTTTGTGCGCAATTACCCACCCACGATCAACGACCCCGCGCAAGCGGCCTTTGCGCGCGAGGTGTTCAAAGAAGTGGTGGGGGCAGACCATGTGGTCGACCAAGAGCCCACCATGGGTGCCGAGGACTTCGCCTACATGCTCATGGAGAAGCCGGGTGCGTATGTCTTCTTGGGCAATGGCGAGGGCGACCACCGCGCCATCGGTCATGGCGGCGGTCCATGCACCTTGCACAACCCGAGCTACGACTTCAACGACGAACTGATCGGCATTGGCGCAACCGCTTGGGTTCGCCTTATCGAGAAGGCCTTGGCGCCGCGCTAAAACGACGGCAATACCGGCGCGGCATGCGGGGTTTACAGGCCTCGTGAATGATCGAGTTACGGGGCTTACAGGCCCCGTGATTGATCGAGTTACGGGGCTTACAGGCCCCGTAGTTGGGCGAGTTCTAGTAAGCCATCAAGTACCAAGGAGTCGACCAACTCCACGTTGACGCTCATGCTGGGCGCCATTTTCCAGCCCGCGCCACCCGTCATCAGGCAAGCGGGCTCCTCGCCGCTGTGTGCCTTCAGTTGCTGCACCATGTGGGCGACAGCCCCCGCAATGGCAAATGTGCCACCGCTAGTGAGCGCGTCACTGGTGTTCTGGGGGAAAGGCACCACATCGCCAGTGGGCACATGCAGGCCGGCAGTACCCGACTCCAGGGCCCGCAGCATGATGCCGTGGCCAGGCAAGATGATGCCACCAAGGAAGTGGCCATGCTGGTCTATCGCCTCTACCGTCACGGCTGTACCCACCATCACGACCACACACGGGCGCGGGTCGCCACGCGCCAGCAGGCGACGACGTGCGCCAATCATGGCCACCCATCGATCAGCCCCCAAACGGGCAGGATGCTCATAGCCATTGGTCACACCGCCTTCGGCGTCCGACGGCACCACCCAACGCGGCGACACGTCCCAGATGTCCAGCTGCTCTTCAACGCGACGCATGACCGCGGTACCGGCCACCACACACCCCAGCATGCTTTGGGGCGCGGGTAGCTCCGCCCAGTCACCCTCGCTCAGCGAATCGATGTGCTCCAAAAACTGTGCGCCGTTCGCCAATTGACGCGCGCCGGGACGTGCAGATTCATAGACGGCCCACTTGAGCCGCGTATTCCCCACATCAATTGCCATGAACGTCATGCGGGAATTATGACCTGCTCTGCACCGCGTTCACTGGCTTTCAGCGTTTTTCTCTCAGGGCCACGCGATGAAGCCGCGCGCTTAGTTTTGACGCCAAGGCAGACCGCGCGCGCGCCAGCCACCACGTGTTCCGCGGTGGCCACTGGTATCGGGGTCGCCTTCAAAACCCTCAAGAATGTTGTAGGCCGCCATGCCCAAGGCCGTTGCCCGCTTGGCAGCGGCAATGAGCGCACACCACTGCGGCACAACAGAACCACCTTCTTTCCACCCGATGCCGCTTTCATTTGCGCATCAAAGTCGGCGTTTTCTTGCATATTGGGCCATTGCTTGTAGGCCACTGCCACGGCACCTGGCACGTAGCCCACCCACTCACGCTCGGCGTCGGTTCGCACGTCCACCAACACCGCCTCACCGGTGCTGACCCATGCCCACGCCAAAGGCCCACTGACGTCACCTGCATAGCCTTGAGCCGCTACAGGCGCGGTCATTTTTTGGTGATCGCCTGCATCGTGGCGCACGCCCGACGTGAGATTGGCCGGCACCGCTTCATCGATGCGCTTGGGGCGGGGTAGGTTGAGACCATCCATGATTGCAATAAATTCACTGGCTGTCTTGTTCGCAAGGCGCTGGTTGTTTTGCTTCTCAAAACCAATAGTGGTGTGTGTGCGCCCTTGATAGTCGTGTCCTGGCCAAACGGTCGTGGCATCTGGGAGGGAAAACAAGTGGGTCTGAATGCTGTCGTACAAATCGCTCGCACTGCCTGACTGGAAGTCGGTTCGGCCACAGCCATTAATTAGCAAGGTATCCCCCGTAAACACATGGTCGCGCCAAACAAAACACATGCTCCCGCCGGTATGCCCGGGGGTATGCAAGGCTGTGAGGGACTCGCTACCAACGGTTAAGGTGTCGCCGTGCGCCAACTGAATAGACGCTGTCGTAATGCCGCAGTTGGCGGGCGCGCCCGTCTTGGCGCCAGTGAGCTCTACCAACTTTGCTGCGCTGGTGATGTGATCGGCGTGGGCATGGGTCTCGATGGCGTAACGCAGCGTGAGTTTGTACTCCTGCAAGATCGCCATATCGCGCTCAATTTGCTCTTCCACCGGGTCAATGATGATGGCCTCACGGGTCGTCGGATCAGAGACGATGTAGGTGTAGGTACCCGACGGTTGGTCGAACAACTGTATCGGTGCCAAAGGGGTGTGTTGTGTCATATGTTTCTCCGCGTGCGTGAATAAAGTGGGGCAAACAAACGTCGCCTCAGGAAAATTTAGCGAGCATGGCGGCGACGTCATCACCGGCCACCTCGCCCTGTGCAATCACGCAACCGACCATGGTGTAGAAAGCCTTGTCTAAGGCTTTGCGCGATGCCGTCATTTGTTGTGCGACCTTTTCGCAGTCAGACTCTTCTTCAATGAGTTTCTGAATGCCTCGCAATTGCCCCTCCACCTTTTTCAAACGAAGTATCAGGGCTTTCTTACGCTCGGTATCTGTAATGTGCGTCATAAGGCTTTGTGGTCGTCAATGCAAAAAAATAACTCATTTCGGATTTTTATTATATACTCCCCCCAGTATTTGTTCAAACACCTCTTTTAATTTTTAAAAGGAAATTTTTATGCATCCCTTTCTGCAAGCCGCCATCGGCGGCATCGTGATTGGACTAGCGAGCTGGTTAGTGCTAGCCGCCTTTGGCCGCGTCACTGGCATCAGTGGTATCACGACCGGCGCGTTACAGCCCGTCGCAAGCAAAAGCGACAGTGGGCAACGCGGTGGCTTGGCCGCATTGGCCAACTGGCGCTTCGCTTTTGTCGTCGGCCTCATCGTCGGCGGCGCATGGTTTACGCAGGTGTTTGCGGTGAGCTCCGCCATGCCGTCACGGGGTCCGGGTCTCTTGATACTGGCGGGCCTACTGGTTGGCTACGGCACTGTGCGCGGTAGTGGTTGCACATCAGGCCACGGGGTCTGCGGCTTGGGCCGCCGCTCAGCGCGCTCGCTGATCGCCGTCGTCGTCTTCATGGCTGCCGCCATGCTGACGGTGACCGTTACAGGCTTTATGGCAGGAGGTGCCGCATGAGTACCGCACAAACCAGCGTCCAAGTAGACGCCAGCGACAGCGCAAAGGGCATCGTCATCGGCTTGGTCGCCGGCTTGATGTTCGCCGCCGGCTTGGTTTTCTCCGGCATGACCGATCCAGCCAAGGTCATTGGCTTTCTGAACGTCGCGGCTCTGTTTACCGATGCCGTACCCGGCCAATGGGATGCCAGCTTGGCCTTTGTGATGGGCGGCGCCGTCATCGTGACGCTGATTGCCTACCGCCAGACGAAACCCAACGGGGAACATAGCCCCGCCCTTGACGCCAACAAGCCTTGGTTCGCCCAACGCTTTGTGCTGCCCACACGCCAAGACATCGATTGGCCGCTGATTAGTGGCGGTGCGATGTTTGGTGTGGGCTGGGGTTTGGGCGGTTTCTGCCCGGGACCCGCCTTGGCGGCGTGGACCACCAACTCGGACTTGGTGTGGTTCGTGCCGGCGATGCTCGCCGGTATGTGGGTCGCCAACCGCGTAAAGGCTTGAGGCTACTGACGGCCTAAACTAGGGACCTATACCCAAGAGAAGCCCCGCTTTGCGGGGCTTTTTTACGTGGCCCGCAGCCTGCGCGAGGGACTGGTCACCCATGAAGAACTCGGGTAAGATTTGCAGTCGGTTTACGTTTACGTAAACGTCATTCATTTTTTAACACGATCGCCATGACAGACCTATCGGTAGACCCTCAAGTTCTCGCTAGTTATCGCCCAACCAACAAGGTACGGTTTGTCACCGCAGCCAGCCTGTTTGATGGCCATGACGCCGCGATCAACATCATGCGCCGCATCTTGCAAAGCATGGGCGCAGAAGTCATCCACTTAGGGCACAACCGCAGCGTGGACGACGTCGTGACCGCGGCCTTGCAAGAGGACGTACAGGGCATTGCCATCAGCTCTTACCAAGGCGGCCACGTCGAGTACTTCCAGTACATGGTGGACTTGCTGCGCGAGAAGGGTGGTGCGCACATTAAGGTCTTTGGCGGCGGCGGCGGCGTCATTGTTCCCAGCGAGATCGCTGAGTTGCAAGCGTATGGCGTGACGCGTATTTACAGCCCAGAAGATGGCCAGCGCATGGGCCTGCAAGGCATGATCGGCGACATGGTGATGCGCTGCGACGTCGACAACACGGGTGTGTTTCCCGCTGATGCATCGGCCATACAAGGCCATGAAGAAGGCCATTGGCGCGCACTCTCGCAGCTCATCACCGCCGTAGAGGCTGGGCGTGCGCCCGCCGCACTGGTCGAGACCGTGCGTCACCACGCCAAGGACACCCAGGTGCCCGTCATCGGTATTACCGGAACGGGTGGCGCGGGCAAGTCCTCGTTAACCGATGAGCTGATTCGCCGTATCCGCTTGGATCAAGATGACCAGTTGCGTATGGCCGTGATCTCCATCGATCCCAGTCGCCGCAAGAGCGGTGGTGCGCTGCTAGGCGACCGCATACGCATGAACGCGATCACCCCGTGGCGCAACGGCCAGCGCGTCTTTATGCGCTCGCTCGCCACCCGTGAATTCGGCTCGGAAATCAGCGCCGCGCTCCCAGACGTGATTGCCAGTTGCAAAGCAGCAGGCTTTGACTTGGTCATCGTTGAGACCTCGGGTATCGGCCAAGGTGACGCCGCCATCGTGCCGCACGTGGACGTTCCCATGTACGTGATGACGCCCGAGTTTGGCGCCGCAAGTCAGCTTGAGAAAATTGACATGCTGGACTTCGCCGCCTTTGTCGCCATCAACAAGTTTGACCGTAAAGGCTCTGCGGACGCCTTGCGCGATGTTGCCAAGCAGGTGTTGCGCAACCGCGAAGACTTCCAACGCAGCTACGAAGACATGCCGGTATTCGGCACCATGGCGGCCCGTTTCAATGACGACGGGGTGACCGCGTTGTATCAGGCCATGAAGCCAGTACTTAGCGCGCTTGGACTGAGCTTTCCCAAAGCCGACGGCCTGTTGCCAGCGGTCGGGGTGCGCTTCAGCTCCAACCAGACGCCCATCGTGCCCGCCGCGCGGGCGCGCTACCTCGCCGAAATCTCGGACACAGTGCGTGCCTACAAATTGCGCTCAAGAGCGCAAGCGCGCTTAGCCCGTGAAGCGCAGCAGCTGCGTGAAGCCGCCCGCATGTTGGCAGAAGACAAGCCAGAGCGCGCGCGCGCGACTGAGGCGACCGCTGACCTTGCCATCAAACGCGAGGCCAAGTTGGACACGGACGTTCGTGATTTACTGGCGCAGTGGCCCGCCATGCAAGCCGCGTACAGCGGCGAGGAGTTCGTCGTGAAGGTGCGCGATAAGGAAATACGTACCCAGCTCACCACAACCAGCCTGTCAGGCACCGTGGTCCGCAAGGTCGCTTTGCCGACCTACGAGGACCATGGCGAGCTACTCAAGTGGTTGATGTTGGAAAACGCGCCTGGCCACTTCCCCTACACCGCCGGCACGTTTTCGTTCAAGCGTGAGGGCGAGGACCCCACCCGCATGTTTGCTGGTGAGGGGGACCCCTTCCGTACCAATCGCCGCTTCAAGTTGTTGTCCGAAGGCATGCCCGCCAAGCGCTTGTCTACCGCGTTTGACTCGGTCACCCTCTACGGTAACGACCCCGACTTACGGCCTGATATTTATGGCAAGGTTGGCAACTCTGGCGTATCGATCGCAACCTTGGATGACATGAAAGTGCTCTACGACGGTTTCGACTTGTGCGACCCCAGCACCAGCGTCTCCATGACCATCAACGGGCCAGCGCCTAGCATTTTGGCGATGTTCATGAACACCGCTATCGACCAAGCACTTGAGCGTTTCAAAGAGACCGAGCAGCGTGACCCCTCAGAGGCGGAGTACGCCAGCCTGCGCGCGCGGGTACTCAGCTCCGTGCGCGGGACGGTACAAGCAGACATCTTGAAAGAAGACCAGGGGCAAAACACCTGCATTTTCTCAACAGAGTTCAGCCTGAAGGTGATGGGTGATGTGGCGTCTTATTTTGTCGACCACAACGTGCGCAACTTTTACTCGGTCTCGATTAGCGGCTACCACATCGCGGAAGCGGGTGCCAACCCGATTTCACAGCTCGCGTTGACCTTGTCGAATGGCTTCACCTTCGTCGAAGCCTATTTAGCGCGTGGCATGCACATTGACGACTTTGCGCCCAACTTATCGTTCTTCTTCAGCAACGGGATGGACCCCGAGTACACGGTGCTGGGTCGCGTTGCACGGCGCATATGGGCCATCACCTTGCGTGACAAGTACGGCGCCAATGACCGCAGCCAGAAACTGAAGTACCACATACAGACAAGCGGTCGCAGTCTGCATGCGCAAGAAATTCAGTTCAACGATATCCGCACCACCTTGCAGGCCTTGATCGCTATTTACGACAACTGCAACAGCTTGCACACCAACGCGTTTGACGAGGCCATCACCACGCCGACAGAAGAGTCGGTTCGCCGCGCCATGGCGATACAGCTCATCATCAACCGCGAATGGGGCTTGGCGAAAAACGAGAACCCCAGCCAAGGTAGCTTCATCATTGACGAGCTCACCGAGTTGCTGGAAGAGGCTGTGCTCATGGAGTTCGAGCGTATTGCCGATCGTGGTGGCGTGTTAGGTGCTATGGAAACAGGCTATCAGCGCGGGAAGATCCAAGATGAGAGCATGACCTACGAGATGCGTAAGCACACTGGCGAGCTGCCCATCATCGGTGTGAACACCTTCCGCAACCCACATGGCGACCCTGTGCCTGACGCCTTAGAGCTCGCGCGCTCCACAGAAGAAGAGAAACAAAGCCAGTTGGCGCGCCTGCATGCCTTCCATGACAAGCACGCCACAGAATCGCCGGCGGCCTTGGCGCGCTTGCGTCAAGCGGTGATTGACAACGGCAATGTGTTTGACGTCTTGATGGATGCGGTTCGCGTATGCTCATTGGGTCAAATTACAGACGCCCTCTTTGAGGTTGGCGGTCAATACCGACGAAACATGTAAACGGCAGGTAGCGGCCCCCTGTGCGCTACACTGCGCACAGCCTAGAAAGGGTCGTATGATTCAAACCGCTTACCAACCCAGCGCGGACGCTGACGTCCAATATGGCAATGCATCGCTGATTACCGCCTGGCAACAAGGGCAGGCAGATGGCCTCCTGTGGGTTGACATATTTGAAGCCGATAACCCGGAGCTGCGTGCCCTGTTAGGTCAGACACTCGGCTTCCATCCGCTGGCCATCTCTGACGCATTGCGGGAAAAGCACCCGCCAAAAATCGAGCACTTTTCAGACCATACGCTGCTCATCATGCGCGGCCTCGACGCCGATGCCGTCGCGCTCACACACCAAACGATTCAGCTCGCCTTCTTCATGGGCGAGCGCTTGTTGGTTACGGTGCGCCAAAAACGGTCGGTCAGCACCGAGCGCGTCTGGGGCGACCTCCAGTCGGGTGCTTTCGCCTTGGCCATCGGCCCGGTGCGACTGACCAGCCGCATCCTGCGTGCCGTTGTAGACCGTTACGCCCCGATTCTGGTGGAGGTGGAGGAACGCCTCAGCCTGTTGGAAGACCAGGTATCCGAGGTGGGCAGTGATCAGATGCTGGGCGAGCTTATCAGCAGCAAAACCATGCTAAAGAAAATGCACCGCACCCAGATTTACCACTGCGACGCGATCAACGATTGGCGCGAGTCCCTATTGGGCGAACGTCGTGAGCACACAGGTCGTTCAACGGCAATGGACGCAGACCAACGACACGAACTGAATGACTTGGCCGAGCACTTCGAGCGCGTCAGCAGTTTGTCCAGCTTGTACCAAGAACTCGCCGACGACTTAATTAACGGCTATCTGTCCATCAGCTCTCACAAGCTCAATCAGATCATGAAGGTGTTCACCGGCTTCACGGTGGTGTTTTTGCCCTTGTCCCTGATGACTGGCATCTACGGCATGAACTTCGATTACATGCCGCAACTGCACTGGCACTACGGCTACTATGCGGTGCTTGCGAGTACGGTTGTCCTCATCTTCGGCGGCCTGATCGTGGCCAAGTGGCGCGGTGGTTCTGAATGCGTCGCGCTTACACCGGCAGCTGCTGCAGCCGGCCCGCCAAACCATCTCCCCATAGCTGCGACAGAATGCGCTCGGCCTGTGGCAAGTCGTTGGCAGAACTGTAAAACGCAAAACCGCCTGTCACCGCATGGGGTGTTTGCAACGCAGCCGCGGCGCTCGCCTCTAAGACGCGGCCACTGGCAATTAAGTTAGACCGTGCACCCAACTGACGTGCGATGGCTTCTGCCGGCTCTACAACCGTCACACCACCGCCCACAATCGACGTGATCAACGGCCTCAGAAAATAATAGTGCGTACAGCCGAGAACCAATTGGTCTATCCCCGCAGCTAACAACGGGGTCAGGTAATGGGTGAGTAAGTCACGCGTGTGTTCGTCGGCCAGATACCCCTGCTCCACCCGCTCAACCAAGCCAGGTGCTGCTTGGAGCATGACCCGCACGCTGCCACCAAATTGTGCGATGAGGCGTTGCACCGATTCGCTCTGTACCGTCCGCGTCGTAGCCAGCACGCCCACCACCCCTGTGCGCGTCGCCAGCGTGGCAGGCTTGATGGCAGGCTCCATACCAATAATGGGCACCGACGTCATGGCCCGCAAGGCCGGTAACGCCACCACACTCGCTGTGTTGCAGGCCACGACAATGGCCTTGCAAGGCGCATCCAGAAGAAAATGGGTAATCGCTTGGGCACGCGCGATCACCGCTGATGCCGCTTGGTCGCCGTAGGGCGCGTGCCCCGAGTCGGCAACGTACATGAGGTGCTCGTCTGGATAAGCCTGGCGGATGGCGTGCAACGTCGACAAGCCGCCAACGCCCGAGTCAAACACCCCGATTGAACCCATGCCCGAATCAGTCACACCCTGCCTCCCAAAAGAGCCGCCGACACGCCGAACCGTTTCGGCAGATTTCTTCTTGGAGTGTATGCGACTACTTCGCGCGTAAGCCCTCGGCCTCCATGAGCAAGTAGGTGTTGTAGGCGTTCATACGATTGGCAAAACGAAACATGGGTACGGCTTCAAAACGGCTCCAATCGGCCTCGGCATAAGCCGCATCAAACGGTAATAAGTCATCGACCGCTGCCCCCATAGTCTCGCGCAGGTAACCCAGGTAGTCGCGCATCAAGGCGATGTCTTGCTTTGGATTGTCCGACCACCGACCATGACCAGGTACGACCGCAACCGCGTCAAAGTCCGTCATCTGATCGAGCGCCTTGATCCAATGACTGCTGTTGGCCTTGCCCACAAAGGGCAGGCGGCCATTAAAAATCAGGTCACCAGAGAACAACGCACGCTCCGAGGGCACCCAAATCGCCAAGTCCTCCGGGGTATGCGATGGGCCCACCAGAGCCAAGTGGAAGCGGGTGCCAGACAGTGTCATGTCCTCGCCACCGTCCACCCACTGGTCAGGTTGGACGATCTGCGTCTGCTCATCAACCCAAGGAGCTAAGTCGGTGCGCGAGGCCTGCAACCGCAAGCGCGCCGTTTCAGAATGAATGTATTCTTTCGCGCCCTTCTGCGCAATAATTTTGGCACCCAGCGCCTTAAATGTTTGCAGGCCATAAATGTGGTCGGCATGGTAATGCGTCACCAGCACATGCGTGATGGGCTTGGGGGTAATGCCTGCAATGACGGCCACCAAGCGCTCAGCCAAGGCGGGTGAGCCCAGCGCATCAATGATGACCACACCCTCTTCCGCCACTACAAAACCGGCATTACTGATGAAGTTTTGGTTTTTTGGGCTACCCATTGCGGCGAGGCCTTGCACGTAATAACTGTTGGGCGCCACCTGAATGGCCACCATCGGCGGGCCTTCACTGGCCTGAGCGCCAGTCACCGCTAGCAGACAAGCAAGCACCAGCCGCCAAACTTGGCGCATACGGTTGGCGGGAGCGGCCAGTGCCGCAGGGATCTGTCGGGGCGCGTTCAAGGGCATCATCGTGGCGTCGGCCTTTGTGTCTAAAACAGCGAGCGCACAGCGCGCATCACAAGGCATAAATATAAGCGAATACTCATATTTATGTCACGGACTTTCGCAGGGCAAAATGCAAAGCTACACCGGAGTTTTGCCATGCACCTGATACAACGTTGGCTTTCAGAAAATATCGTCGCCCTAGGCCGAGACATGCGCTGGTCCTACCTGCCACCGCTGATGGTGTATGTGGCCGCTGGAATCCAAGGCCTCACGGGCATCGTGGGGACCTTTTTTGTTAAAGACTATTTAGGGCTGTCCGCTGAATTTTTGGCGGCCCTCGGGTTCTGGGCATTTGTTCCTTGGTCGCTCAAGATGCCCCTCGGGCACTTGGTCGACCTGATCTGGCGATTCAAGGCTTGGTTGGTCGTTTTAGGTGCCGTACTCATTGCCTGCAGTTTGCTCATCATGGCGGCCCTCATCGGCCATCGCGAGGCCATGGCCGCGTTGTGGAGCGTGAACGCGTGGTTCGTACTCGCCACCTTGCTCAGCCCCATCGGTTATGTATTGCAAGACGTTGTCGCGGATGCCATGACGGTAGAGGCCGTTCCCATGGTGAATGCGCAGGGCAACGCCACGCCACCCGACCAACTCAAGCGCATGCACATCACCATGCAAACGTTGGGCCGTGTGGCGATCATCGGTGGAACGGTGCTCGTCGCGCTGATTAACCTGTGGGTTTTCAAAGGCAGCGACGCCTTGCCTGCCGCACAAAAACTAGCCCTTTACCAAGACGTCTACCTCATGGCACTGTGTATACCGGTCATCTCCATGCTCGGACTACTCAGCGCCTACTGGCTACACCGACGCGCAGTGCGCCAACTCACCGCTCAGGGCATGACGCCTACCCAGGCCGAAGAGACCCTCAGGCCGCCGCTGGAGCCTACCCAGCCCAACGTTTGGATTTTGGGTGGCAGCTTGGTGTTTGTTGCCCTCACCTTGTCCTTGGGACTCTCGGATTGGGCTTACAGCCAAGAGGCTATTTTTCTGGGCTCAACCGCCATCATCCTATGGCTGATGCGCCGGCTCGTTAGCGAGTTGGCCCCCTCGGCGAGGCGGACCTTGGTTGGCACCGCTGTCATTATTTTCTTATTTCGAGCGACCCCGAGCGCGGGGCCAGGCGTGAGCTGGTGGCTGATTGATGAGTTGAGGTTTGACGCCCACTTCTTCTCGGTGCTGTCACTCATTGGCAGCACACTCACCTTGTTTGGCATGTTTGCCTTTCGCCAGTTCATGGCCGAGCGCCCGATTACCTACGTGGTGGGCTTTTTGACCCTGGCCGGCTTTATGTTGAGCCTACCGACCTTGGGTATGAGCATGGGCCTGCACGTGTGGACCAGCAGCGTCACAGGCGGCGTTGTCGACGCGCGCTTTATCGCACTAGTGGACACCGCGCTCGAGTCGCCACTGGGCCAAATCGCCATGATTCCCATGCTCGCATGGATAGCCAACTCCGCACCGCGCCAACTCAAGGCCACCTACTTCGCCATCATGGCCAGCTTCACCAACCTCGCCTTATCGGCGTCGCAGTTAGGCACCAAATACGTCAACCAGTGGTACACCATCACCCGAGAGGTACGTGACCCCGCCACGCAAGTCGTTGAAACAGTGGCGAACTACAGCGACCTCACGGCGCTGCTGGCCACCGTCATCGCGATCGGTCTGGTCATGCCGCTCAGCGGCCTGTACCTCGCCAAGCGACTGGGCTGGCAGAGCGCTTAGCCCATCGTGCACAATATCGGCTACGTCATAGACGCGCCCCTTTTTAACTCGGAGAACACAACATGCAGGCTATTCAAACCGTCGGAATCATTGGCGCAGGCACGATGGGAAACGGCATTGCCCAAGCGTGTGCGACCTGCGGCATAAACGTTGTCATGGTAGACATCAGCCAAGCCGCAGTTGACAAAGGCTTGGCCACTGTCAGCAGCAGCTTGGACCGCTTAATCAAAAAAGAAAAGATCACCGCCGACGACAAAGCCGCCGCACTGGCAGGCATTACGGTAGCGACGGATTACGCCGCTTTAGCGGGTGCGCAANTGGTGATCGAAGCCGCGACCGAGAACGAGGAACTGAAGATCAAAATTCTGCAGCAACTCGACGCCATGTTGCCCAAAGAAACACTCATTGCCAGTAACACCAGCTCCATCTCCATTACCAAGTTGGCAGCAGCGACCCAGCGCGCATCGCAATTTATTGGCATGCATTTTTTCAACCCCGTCCCCATGATGACCTTGGTTGAAATTATTCGTGGACTCCAAACCAGCGATGCCACCCATGAGGCGGTTAAGACATTGGCAGAGACGCTGGGCAAGACGCCTATCACCGTTAAAAATGCGCCAGGTTTTGTCGTCAACCGCATCCTCGTCCCCATGATTAACGAGGCATTTTTTGTGCTCGCAGAAGGGCTGGCAACCCCAGAGGACATAGACGCGGGCATGAAGCTCGGCTGCAACCACCCAATAGGCCCACTGGCTTTGGCTGACATGATTGGGCTGGATATCTGCCTCGCCGTCATGAACGTCTACGTCGCGGAATACAACGACGGCAAGTACCGTCCATGCCCGCTGCTCAAGGAAATGGTCGCTGCCGGCTATTTGGGTCGCAAGACAGGTCGTGGGGTCTACACCTATTAGCGGACGTTGTTTGGCCGGTGCGGCCAGCACCGCCATGGGCGCACCGCCTTTCTGTTTTAAGATGGTGCACCCATGTCCCAACACCCTCAAACAATTTTCGACAGCGTCGCCTTTGACGACGCACAACAAGCCCTCGCGCGCGTGCAAGCCATCTACAACGCGGGGGTTGCACACCTGCGTCAGGGGCTGCAAGACTTCGTCAACCAAGCCGACATTCCGCAGCGCGAGTTGCCACGGTGCCGAGCTTTTTACCCGTTCGTGCGCTTACAAAACAAAAGCGTTGCCCACGCCGCCAGCGCCAACCACCGCTTGTCTTATGGCTTTGTCAGCGGTGCGGGCGTATTTGAAACGACGCTCACCAACCCGGACCTCTTTGCCCACTACTACCAACAGCAATTTGAACTGCTGCTGCAAAACCACGACATCACGCTGACCGTTGGCGTCAGTGACACGCCGATTCCCGTCCACTTTTCATTGGCCGAAAACGACCACGTGGAGGGGCAACTCAACCCNCCGCGTCGTGCGCGCTTACCCGACGTGTTCGACCTGCCCGACCTGATGGGCATGGACGACGCCATTGCCAACGGCGACCACGATGTTTTGCCTGAGGGCACTAAGCCCTTGGCTTTGTTCACCGCACCGCGGGTGGACTACTCGCTGCATCGCCTGCGGCACTACACCGGCACCTCGCCGTACAGCTTCCAAAACTTCGTTCTGCTCACCAATTACCAGTTCTACATTGATGAGTTCGTGGCGCTGGGCAAAGCCATGATGCAAGANCCGGCCTGCGCCTACATCGGTTTCATTGAACCCGGCAATGTGCTCACGCCACGGGTNAATCTAAGCCCAGACGAGCAAGCGTTTTTAGAGCAGGTNGCCCACGGCCAACCGGGCACACCCCCTGCGCGTCTGCCACAAATGTCGGCCTACCACTTGGTGCGCGCCGATCGGGGAGGCATCAGCCTCGTCAACATCGGGGTCGGCCCCTCCAACGCCAAGACCATGACCGACCACATCGCCGTCCTACGGCCTTATGCGTGGATCATGCTCGGCCATTGCGCGGGCTTGCGTAACAGCCAAGTCTTGGGGGACTACGTCCTCGCTCATGGCTATGTGCGCGAAGACCACGTATTNGACGAAGAGCTCCCCCTGTGGGTCCCTATCCCGCCACTGGCCGAGATTCAAATCGCCTTGGCACAGGCAGTGGCCGATGTCACCCAACTCGAAGGGGCTGAGCTCAAACGGATTTTGCGTACAGGAACCGTGGCCAGCACCGACAACCGTAACTGGGAGTTGCTCCCGTTCTTCGGTGAGCGCAGTACGCCTGCCAAGCGGTTTTCACAATCTCGCGCCATTGCACTCGACATGGAGAGCGCCACCGTAGCCGCCAACGGTTTCCGCTTCCGCGTCCCCTACGGCACCTTGTTGTGCGTGAGTGACAAGCCATTGCACGGTGAGATTAAGCTGCCCGGCATGGCGAACGATTTTTACCGCGAGCGCGTTAGTCAGCACCTAGAGATTGGTATGTTGGCTCTAGAAAAACTACGGGCCGCCGGGGAGTCATTACACAGTCGGAAATTGCGTAGCTTCAACGAAGTGGCCTTTCAGTAACCGCCATGTCTCGCCTCACCGGGAACACCCGCGGCATCGTGTCTATGCTCATCGCCATGGGCGCTTTTGGTGTCATGGACACCATCATCAAGCTCTTGAGCGACGGCATGCCCCCCATGCAAATCACCGCGCTACGCGGGTTGGTCACCATGCCGTTAATCGCGGTCTACCTCTGGCGCAGACAAAGCATCGCTAGCGTCATTCGGATTCGCTGGCGGTTGCACTTGGTTCGTGGCCTNTTGGCCATCGCGATGCTGTGGTGCTTCAGTGTGGGGGTTAAAAACCTAGCGTTGACGCAGGCCTACACCATCTTCTTTATCGCCCCCGTTTTGGTCTCCATTTTCGCTTGGCCCATTTTGGGAGAGCGTGTCAGCGGGGTACATTGGTTCGCCCTTATTGTGGGTTTGACTGGCATCATCATCGCGCTGCGTCCCTCCCTCGATGGCATGGTGAGCGGCGGTGGATTTGCCGTACTGGGGGCGGCCACATGCTATGCGGCCAGCGCCGTCATCAGCCGTCGCTTGTCACGAACCGACTCCACGGATAGTCAGGTGTTTTGGGTCATGTGTTTTTTGTCCGTCGGCGGGACGGCGATTGCTTGGGCCAACTGGCAAACGCTGACACTGGCGCAGTGGGTCTTAATGCCCGCCATGGCTTTGAGCGGATTTATCGGTCAATTGGCGATTACCGACGCCTTCAAGCATGGTCGGGCGGCAACCATCGCGCCCTTNGAGTACAGCGCGCTGGCATGGGCTGTCGGCTTTGACTGGTTGTTTTGGCACGTCTTGCCTGACGGGCTCACCTTTGTGGGTGCCGCCATCATCGTGGCAACTGGCCTCTGGCTATTGCGCCTAGAGCGCAACGCCCGCAGGAAAGACGACCGCTCCGACTGACGACCCGCCTTTAGTCCGCGACGCTTGCACTGGCACTAGCCATCGCCTCACCAAGACGCACGGCGCCGCCGGGAACCCACGTCGGGTCAAACGTCACCGTTCGCTCTGGCCACAAGACGACAACGGTGGAGCCGAGTAAAAACCGCCCCATCTCTGCGCCTTTCGCTAAATGGACGTCGCCTGCGGCATAGGTCCAGTGGCGCATGGCCTTGGTACGCGGTGGGTTCACGCGACCGTGCCAGACCGTCGACATACTGCCCACAATCGTGGCGCCTACCAAGACCATCACCATGGGACCCGTGTCGGTATCAAACCAGCACACCACCCGCTCGTTACGCGCAAATAGACCGGGCACATGGGCAGCGGTGAGCGGGCTTACCGAAAATAAATCCCCAGGCACATAGGTCATGCGGGTGAGCGTGCCAGCGCAAGGCATATGAATACGGTGGTAATCCTTGGGACTCAAATAAATCGTCGCAAATTGGCCCTGATGAAACACCTGTGCGGCATCCGCATCACACGCCAACAGCGCTTGTGCGGTGTACTGATGACCTTTTGCCTGAAAAATCTGTCCATCTGCTATGGGCCCGAGCTGGCTCACCGCACCATCCACCGGGCTCACCCATGCGCTGTCAGCGATGGGGCGCGCGCCCTCACGCAGGGCACGTGTGAAAAACGCGTTAAAGGTTGCGTAGCTTCCCAAACTGGGCTCGGCAGCCTCCATCATGTTGACGTCGTAGCGTCGGACGAAGTCGGCGATGATCGCCGTCGTAATGACCCCCATAGGCGTCCCCGCTACCCACCCACCAAACTGGGTCAGCGCTTTTTTGGGCATTAAATATTGGCCCCAAACCGGTCGCCGAGATGTCACGTCAAGCCCCACATTGAAAAGAATGCGTTAGTAGAAAGACCTCAGGCTTTGCTTTTTCAGATTAAACCAATCGAAAATCACCTAGGTAGAGCTTGAATTCTATGCGCTACGATAACAAATTCGCCAAGAAACGATAGACTTAGGGAACATGACCGACGAGACCTCCCCTACAAGCGCCCGGCCCGCAACGGTACACGCTGAAAACGCGCCGCTATTGCGATGTGACAACTTGGTGAAACGCTTTGGCGACCAGACCGTTGTCAACGACCTCAGCTTTGCCATACACCCTGGCGAGTGCTTAGGCATCATCGGCCCCAATGGCGCGGGCAAGACCACCACCGTGCGCATGTGCTTGGGCCTCACCGCCCCCGATCAAGGACAAATCAGCTACACCAGTGCGCACGATCAGGCGCTGCGTATGCCGCACGATGCGCTCGCGATCAAGTCCGAGTTGGGCATCGTCAGTCAGATGGACACCTTGGACCCCGACTTCACGTGTGAAGAGAACATCTGGGTCTACGGCAGCTACTTTGGCTTGGATGCCAAAGAGTTGCGGGCGCGGACGCCCGAGTTGCTCGATTTTGCGGTGCTGTCTCAGAAAGCAAGCGCCAGACCCGGTGAGCTCTCAGGTGGCATGAAACGCCGTCTGAGTTTGGCTCGTGCCCTCGTCAATAACCCACGCCTGCTGGTGCTAGATGAGCCCACCACGGGCCTAGACCCACAGGCGCGCCATCTGATGTGGGAGCGCTTGCAGCAATTGATGCAGGTGGGCAAGTCGATTTTGCTCACCACCCACTTTATGGACGAAGCGGAACGTCTATGTGATCGCTTGCTGGTGGTGGACCATGGTCGCAAATTGGCAGANGGTACGCCGCGTGAGCTGATCGCCGCGCACATTGAACCCGAGGTCGTGGAGGTCTACGGGCCCGGCGCACAGCAACTGATGTCGGCACCCATCCGCTCGCGCGCCGACCGTGCTGAACTGGTGGGCGACACAG
>JGI26088J50261_1000132_pt1 | contig 44213 bp, 33 predicted proteins | sample SaaInl1SG_22_DNA_FD_50261 | JGI IMG/M metagenome (IMG submission 50261)
AGCGCTTGACTGGCAGTCAAGAGGTCGTGGGTTCGAATCCCATCTTCTCCACAGTAGAACCCGCAACCCCTAAAGTTGCGGGTTTATAATTTTAAGCAATCCTCCCCAAAATAGTTCGATTTTACTGCCATCTTCTACAGGGCATAATTCCAAAGAATAATTTTTTGTTTTAAAATAGCCCATTTTAACAGACTAAATCGAAAAAAGAAGATTTATCCCGGTGTGTACACCCCATTAAGCTATTTTCGAAACAATCACTTACTTTTTTGAATAAGCTAAATGATTTACTTTATGAATAGTTTACCAATTTTGGTTTTGTAATAGCTAAAGATTTCAAAGTAAGATTTAATTTCCTATTTGCGCAAAGCAGATATTATCTGAAGTGCATTTTTAGTCTGCTGTTTAATTTTATCATAATCAAACTGTCCGTCTTTGTTTTTAGCCATCAGCTGAGATCCCATTCCTACACAAGTAACCCCTGCGTCAAACCAGCCTTTGAGGTTTTCTTCTGTTGGTGATACGCCGCCTGTAGGCATGATGCTTGTCCAGGGTTGTGGTGCTAGTACTCCTTTGACAAATCCTGGTCCGTAAGTACTTCCTGGAAATAGTTTTACGATTTCACAGCCCAACTCTTCCGCCTTGGCAATCTCGGTTAGTGAGCCACAACCCGGTGACCAAAGCACTTTTCTGCGGTTGCATACAATAGCAATGTCTTCTCTGAGTACTGGTGTTACCACAAAGTTGGCTCCGTTTAGCATATAAGCCGATGCTGCACCTGCGTCTGTAACCGAACCTACGCCCATAATCATCCCGGGGAGTTCNTTAATCGCATACTTGGTNAGTTCTGTAAACACTTCAAGGGCAAAATCCCCTCGGTTGGTAAATTCCATTAAACGAGCACCGCCGTCATAACATGCCTTAAGTACTTTTTTGGCGACTTCAACATCATTGTGAAAGAAAAGCGGTACCATACCACTTTCTTTCATCGTTTGTGCTACTTCAATTCGTGTAAACTGTGCCATATTTATTGGTTTAACGAGCTACACGACCTGATGCGTCGCCACCCATGAGTTTTTCTACTTCAGCAACTGTTACAAGGTTCGCATCCCCTTTTATGGTGTGCTTTAAACACGAAGCTGCAACGGCAAAATCAAGTGCGTGTTGGTCGTTGTCTGGATATTTTAATAGTCCATAAATAAGTCCGCCCATAAACGAGTCGCCACCTCCAACGCGATCTACAATATCTGTGATTTGATACTGGGTAGTGTCGTACATGGTCTTTCCATCATACAATACCCCAGCCCATGTGTTGTGCGATGCTGAAATCGAACCTCGTAATGTTGTAATCACTTTTTTGGCTTTTGGGAACTTCTCCATCATTTGCTTACACACAGAAAGAAATGCTTCTGCCTTTACATCGTGTCCTTGTGTTTGTACCGTTAAGCCTTCGGGCTTAATACCAAAATGCATCTCTGCGTCTTCTTCGTTTCCTAGAACAATGTCGCAGTATGAAGTGAGTTCGGTCATGATTTTTTCACGGTGCGCATCGTCACAGTAGTTCCAAAGCTTTGCACGGTAGTTTAAGTCTGTTGAAATGGTAATCCCTTTTTCACTTGCAATCTTCACCGCCTCCAAACATGCATCTGCTGCAGACTGTGAAATCGCAGGGGTAATCCCCGTCCAATGGAACCATTCCACGCCTTCAAAAGCCTTGTCCCAATCCACCATTCCAGGCTCAATTTCAGACATAGCCGAATGTGCACGGTCATAAACCACTTTACTACCACGACTTACAGCACCTGTCTCTAAGAAATAAATCCCCAAACGGTCGCCTCCACGAAGCATAAAATCCGTTTCAACGCCGCGTTTACGCATTTCCATAAGTGCGCATTCGCCAATATCATTATTAGGAACACGGGATACAAAACGCACGGGAACCCCATAATTAGCAAGAGATACCGCTACATTGGATTCGCCACCGCCGTAGATGACATCAAATGAATTGGTTTGAGAGAAGCGTAAAAATCCAGGAGGCGCTAAGCGCAGCATAATTTCACCAAAAGTGACTACTGTTTTCATGTAAACTATCGTTATGTATTAAATTAGATGCAAATCTAGTAATTAAATGGAATTTACAAGGTAAAAAAACAATTGATATTCAATTATATTCCCAAAGCTTGTCCACCACCAATTTGTATGGTTTCAGCTGTTATGAAGGAAGCATCGTCACTTGCTAGAAAAGAAACAACAGCAGCAACTTCCTCAGGTTGTCCTAATCTTCCCAACATAATATTGTTCTTCCATGAGGCAAAAACCTCAGGCTTTGTTGATTTAATTTGCGCATGGAAAGGTGTGTCGATAGTTCCTGGGGAAACTGCATTAACACGAATGCCGAATTCTGCTAAATCTTTTGCAAGTGCACGTGTAATAGCGTGAACAGCAGCTTTGGAAGTCCCATAAATTCCAGCACCAGGGCCTCCAGCATTCCACCCGGCATTTGAAGTGTAGTTAATAATGGTAGCGTTTTTTCCACTTTTTAAATATGGAATAGCAGCACGAGAAACAAAGAAAGTTGAATCAAGATTTAGCGCCATAACCTTACGATAAAATTCGGTTGTCATTTCATCAAACCTAGATCTGCCACCGAGACCACCAGCATTGTTTACTAAAATATCAATTTTTCCGTACTTCTCCCCGATTTTGGTGATGTTGTCATTTACTTCATGTTCATCAGTAACGTCAAAACCGTAATATTCGGCAGTAATTCCTGCTGAGAGTAATTCTGCTAAACGAGCTGCTCCAGCTTCATCTTCAATTCCGTTTAATATGACTGTACATCCGTCTTCGCCAAGCCTTTTGGCAACTTGAAAACCAATACCGCCTGTTGCACCTGTTATAACCGCTATTTTTCCTTCTAATTTGCTCATTATATGTAAATTATTTTATAAGTTATTTAATTGTTATTTGTCTGAAGTGGTTTAATTTCCTTAATCAAGATGTAAATTGACAAAACAGTTAATGGAGCTAGTACAGCTAAAATTAAAAATGCTGGAGTATAAGAGTCAACCGTAATAATGGGTATTAACCAATTCATAATAATAACAGAAATAGCTCCTATGCTTCCGCCAAGCCCAGCTAAGGTTCCAACAGACTCTTCAGCTAACAAATCGCTGGGAATAGTTTGGATATTGCTAATAGAAAATTGAAACCCAAAAAGAACAATAAACACAAAAGAAACAAATTTTTCAGGAGTGTCAGCAAATATGATAGCGCCAACAATGCCTAATAAAATAACGATTGCCCCAATTAAAATCACTTTTTTGCGTGACTTATCCAGGCTATTCGTTTTCATTAAATTTTTTACATACCATCCTCCAGATAAACTACCAATCATGGCGCCAACGTAAGGAAACCAAGCATAGAGGCCTATTTCTTTAACATTAAATCCATATTGATCTGCAAGATATATTGGCATCCAGAAGACAAACAACCACCAAATAGGCTCTATAAAAAATCGCGCTGAAATAGCCCCCCATGACTCCTTATAGGATAATATTTTTAAAACACTAAGACTTTTTTTATCACCATTATTATCTTTTTGCGTATTTGAATCAGAAAGAATATATGCCTTTTCTTCATCAGTAATCCAAGGGTGGTTTTTGGGTTTTTTCTTATTAAAAATGACCCATGGGATAATCCATAGAAAACCTAAAACACCAATAATAACAAAAGTCCATTTCCAGTCGTAAGATTCAAATAATGAAGAAATAATAGGCGCAGCAACGATAGAACCAATTGCAGCTCCTGAGTTAAAAATCCCCTGGGCTAAACCGCGTTCTTTTACAGGAAACCATTCTGCATTATTTTTTACAGCTCCTGGCCAATTCCCTGCTTCTGCAACACCAAGCAAGCCCCTAAAAATCCCCAAAGATGCTGCACCTTTAGCAAAAAAATGAAGAACAGAAGCTAATGACCAGAAAAATATAGAAAGCACAAAACCTATTTTGGTTCCAACTTTATCATATAATTTTCCGGATATAAATTTTCCTGCAGCATATGTAATGGTAAAAATATTAATGATCCAAGCATAGTCTTCTTTGGTTAGACCAAGGTCTTCACTCATTGCCGGCCACATTATGCCAAGTGCAGATCTGTCTATATAATTGATGATGGTAGCCAGGCAAACAAGGCCAATGATCCACCAACGTAATCCATTTAATTTCATATCGATATGTTTTTTTTGAGAAAAAGAGCATAACACCTGACAATGTGCGTTGTCTGATGGTGTAATACAGTTTTACTCCCTCTTAGTATTTTAAGCTTTTACGTTTCGTAGCAATATTGATACAAAACACTAAAGTGTTCTTTCATTTTTTCTTCTGCTCTTGCAGGGTCTTTTGCTCGAATAGCATCTACAATAGCTTTGTGTTCTTCAATAGCACTTACGGCTGTATTGTTTTTACAAACATGATATTTCCCAAAATCAGTAATGATTTGTGGCGTAATTAAAAGCATCAGTCTGTTAAGTGAAGAATTGTGGCTGGCTTTAGCAATCGCCAAATGAAACAATAAATCTTCTGCCACTGAATCTTCTCCATTTAGTGTTTTTTCTTTATAGTTTAAAAGTGCTTTTTCAATATCCTCGATATCTTTTTGTGTGTGACGTAAAGCAGCAAAGGTTACAATCTTCAATTCTAAGAAAATTCTTGTTTCAACAAGGGATTTAAAATTTGGAGTAGGTAATGATATAATTTGATCTATCATCCCGTTTAGAGCTGACCTCCCAATATCAGTTATAAATGTTCCGCTTTGAGGGATGGATTTTAATATTCCATAATGCTCTAGTTTTTGAATTGCATTACGGACACTTCCGCGCGTAACCCCAAAACGCTCAGCCAAAAAACGCTCAGAAGGCAATTTTTCTCCAGGTTCTAGATTCTTGTAGTTGATAAGTTCTTTTATCTTGGAAATAATCAACTTTTCGTTAGAAGCTAAACCGTTTAATTCCTTAATGTCTGTTTTCATGACCAAATTGGTTAACCAGATTTTATTCTGTAAATCTACTAATAATTACACACACATAAAAATAATTTAATGTGTTACTTCAAGGGTAAAATACTTTACTCTAGCAAAGGCATCACTTTCCGTCGTAGACAAGTAGTTTCCAGCTTTAAAGTAATTTTCAAAAACTCCCCATTTTTCTATATTTATTCCAGTATATGAATGCTTGTAGGTTTCATTTAGAACAACCTCCATAAAACCATCACCTGCTATTATTTCAAGCGTAAAGGGGTCATATCCTACCTCAATAGGGAATGTATATCCAGTATCGTCACCCCACGAACTGGTGTATAGCACATCGGGAATTTGCATGTTTGAGTCTTTTAAGATTTTGGATTTTAACCGTACAAAACCATTGACCCAATATATTTTCATGATGGGAGGTGCATTGTTGTCTTTTTGACTAATCAAATCGCGTTGTTCATCAGTAAGTCTGCCGTGTATTTGCATGACAATAGTACGGTGAGGTTTTCCTGAACTATCAGAGGAAATATCGTCCATTCGTAAACGCCCTTTTATTTTACCTCCTTGCTTAAATGTCCAGTTTGTGTGATCAGATCCTGAAACCATTTGCTCGCGAAGTTCTGTTCTAGAATAACTGGAGTTCGCTGTTGAAGACCCAGGTTTGGTGTAAAATACCAAAGCACCTTCAATAGAATCATTATACATGTAGGGCTTTAACACTTCATTAGTGGCATAATTCAATATTTCTGGCGGTCTTACAGATGTTGGATTACCAATAGGCAGTGTGACTTTCCAATTCGATAAATCAATGTTAGGCAACTTTACATCCTGAACCTCGGTATTATCGTCTGGAATATAGGGTGTTACATTGTCTTGTTGAAAAAGTTCATTATTTTCCTTTTTGCAGCTGAGTGCAAAAAGCAAAAAGCCACAAATCAAAAGCCGATGAAATAAAAATAATTTTTTCATAACTATTGATCAATGAGATACCTTTAAATTAAAATAACTAACCTTAGCGAAAGCACCTAAGTCACGCGTTTGTAAATAATTACCCGCTTTAAAATAGTTTTCAAAAATGCCCCATTTTTCTATATGAATTCCTTTATAAGTTTTAAATTCATTCTTATTTAAAGCAACAATCATTTTTCCTTTACTAACAAAAATTTCGAGACGAAATTTGCGAAATCCTACTTCTTGTTCAAAATTAAATCCTTCATCGTCAGTCCAAGCATTTTTGTCTAACATCTGAATATAAGGAGTATTTATGTTTTTCAGCTTTTTTGTTTTGACACGCACCTTTCCATTGTCCCAATAAATTTTAAGAATGGGTGGTGCATTATTATCCTTCTGTCCTATTAAATTGCGTTGCTCATCTGTCAATCTTCCATGAATTTGCATAATAATAACCCGGTGGTATTTACCTGAGCTATCTTTTGATACCTTATCAACAGAAAGCTTCCCTTTTAAAACTCCTCCTTGGGCAAAAGTCCAATTTACATTGTTGTCTGCGGGAACCATTTGCTCACGCAATTCAGAACGAGAATATTTTGAATTTGGCGTGGTTGCATTAGTAGGCTCTGCATAAAAAACAATAGCTCCTCGTATAGAATCTGTATACATATAGGGTCTGAGCTGTTGATTGGTAGCGTAATTCAGAATTTCTGGTGGTTCCACAACAATTGGTTTACCATCTGCTCGTTCAGCAGGAACAGTTACCGACCAATTTGAAAGATCAATTTTAGGTGATTTTTTCTTACCCTTTTTTTTTGTTCTTTTCTTTTCATACGAAGTATCCATATTCAAAACGCTATCATCCTTTTTTTGGCTGATAGCGTTTAAAGAATAAATAAAAACTAAAAGTAATAAGTACGTACGTATTGTTTTACCTTGTATCAACTTACATTATTTAGGGGGCAGGAAATACTTTAACATTATCAATATACGCGTCTTTAGGAGTAACAGCATAGAACATAACAGCGACTTCTCCAGAATCTCCAGTAGTGAAAGGGAGTGTAACAAATGTGCCGACATCTCCAGCAGTACTTGAGAATTTACCTTCTGCTACATAACCCTCGTGAGCACCCAGATTATTTGAATGTAACTCATTAACAGCCTTGGAGCCATCTACATAGTATCCATCCATAACCACTCCAACTACTCTTCTTCCACCAATTGGATCATCTCCACTATCGTCCTTAATTGCATATTGATACTCTAAAACATAGTCTGTGTTTGGTGTCAAAAGAAGTTCTTGATAAGCATATCTAGAAGCTGAGGATTTCAAGGCCCCACCAGATTGACTAGAGCTCCATTTAGCACCAGGTGTCTTGCCACCAACATCATTCCCGTCATAATCTAAATCAGAACCGTCTGAAGTTGACCCAAATGGATCTGTGGTTCCGTCTGTAAATATTGGGAATCTCCACATTTCTTGTTTGTCATTGAAATCACCATTCAAAATCATGTCTCCTGTTGGCTTACTGAGAAAAACATTATCTACATGAATCGTTCCATGGTCATTTGCTGTTCCACCTGTTCCAACTTCAAATACAATTTCATCAATAGCCTCAACTGCAGCAGAAAAGTCAGAGGATAAATCAAGGCTGAAGCTTGTCCATTCTCCATCGTTAAGTGACAATCCATCAATTTCATATGAAGTACTTCCATTATGTAATGAAACTTTTAACACATCTACTCCCGATGCGAAGTCAGAATGTACATCAAAATGAATGTGTGTTGAGGCAGCTCCAGGAACGAATGTATCCGCGATGACCAACTCATCCATAGTTAGAGAGGATGAAGAGTTCCCCAAATAAGAAAGCTGAATAACGTCATTACCTTCTATTGGTGTCACAGATCTTCCACCTGCAGCACTTTGACCATGCTCCCATGAGTACAAGCTACCATCATATTCAAAACCATCACTAAACAATGCAAAGACATTTCCATCTCTATGTGAAGGCGATGATGGGACACTTGTTACGGGGGGTGGAGTGTGCTCAACAACAAGAGATTGAGTTAATGTCACATCCGCAAGACCCTTGTCAGATTTTGCAGTTACTGTGACTGTATATGTCGCCTGGGCTCCAGAATTTGGATAATTATAGCTAGCAGCGGCTTTTCCATTAATCTGCTGAACAGTCACCGGAGTACCATGACCAAAATCAATGACATAATGTGTTACACCAATAGCAAGAGGTGTTACGGTAACATAAGTACCATCGTTTAAGCCAGATGCATCTGGTCCTGATGTCGTGTTGAAGCTCGAAAACGTAATTTCACTCACTCCTTGCCCACTTGAATTAAGAGCGGGTTGTAATGGTTCAAGCTCGTCATCACAAGATACTGCAAGAGCCATAACCATTAAGGTAAAAATTCCTTTTTTAAATAAATTCATAATTTTTTGTTTTTATAATTAAAACCAACACCATGTTTAATCAGCTGGATAAACTTTTACGTTGTCTATGTATACATCTACATCTGTAACGGCATAAAACATGATTGCCATTTCACCAGATGCGTTAGTAATAAATTTCTGTTCTACTTTAGTGTGAACTGTTTTACCCTTTGCCTCGTCAGCAACAAACTGGCTAATATGAGTACTCGCAACTGCATCTGCTCCGTCCGAAAAATATCCATCCAAAATTTCAGAATAGATTCGATTTCCGCCAGGAGCTACACCAGGTTGTTCAGCAGGCGTCTTAATAGCATATTCGTACTCTAAAATGTATTCAACCGTGCGGTCCGGGTTAGTTGGAGATACAATGATGGCTTGGTATGCATATCTAGTGTTAGAACTCAAATAAGCTCCTGCAGAAGTAGATTTTGTCCACTTAGCTCCACTAGTTTTTGCTCCATTGTCGGTCCCATCATAATTTGTGAATGACCCATCAGAACTTGAGTTAAAGGGATTTGTATTTCCACCTGTAAAGGAGTCAAATTTCCAGTCACTTGAACCTCCGTTAAAATCACCATTTTTAATAGTTACAGGGATTGGAACAAACTTATCGACAACATCTACATCCAAAGTAATTGTGTTAGAAGCATTGTTGCCATCAATTGCAATTAATGTTACTGGATAAGTACCCTCTCCAGCTTCAAATACAAAGCTTGGATCTTTCTCATTTGAAGTTACCGTGCCAAAATCCCACTCATACGAGATTGATTCAAAAGAAAGATTATTAAAATTAATCTTCTTGAAATTTTCCGCATCCGGAATATAATCAAAATTGGCAACGGGTAGACTATTGTCAACTTGGGTTCCCGCTTCGGGTAGTTCATATTCAAAAGCTTCCTCACAACTAAGTGTTAAAGCAATTGCTGATAAACAGAGGGCGGTTTGTATGGTCTTTTTGAAAATAAATAATTGATTTTTCATGATTTCTATGTCTATATTTTATTGCGGGTTTTGCGTTAGTAACCCATCACTTAAATTGATTTCTCTTTCAGGAATAGGCAAAAGCAACCTTCTTTGATTATAGCTCGTATACCCTTTAGCAGTCGCATGTGTACTCAAAACATCGTGTGCCTTCCCAAATCTAATTAAATCGAAAAACCTATGGTTTTCAAAGGCTAATTCAACTCTTCTTTCAATCAATAGATCATCTTGAGTCAGAACAGATGGTCGGTCACTTACAGGATCAAATCCAGCTCTAGACCTAACAGCCATGTAGGAGTCAATTGCTGCTTGACTGGATGTGTCGCCTCCAGCCATGATTGCTTCTGCATGCATTAGCAATACATCTGCATAGCGCAACACAACCCAGTCATTCCCAGCATTAGCTGGTGAACCTCCGTATGAGGGATTGTTTGTGTCTGATATGTCTGAACCTTCTGGTAAAAACTTAATGACTTCCGCGTCTTCAGGGACTGGCAAATCAGCATCGTCACCAAAAGCTTTAAATGAAGCATCTGCTCTATTTCCACCATGCGTCAAAAAGTCTTGGACCAAATTTGGATTAACAATATTTAATCCATCTTGTCTTCCTTGTCTTTTATATGAAGTAAACTCTGCTGAAAACCCTTGACTCTCATCCGGGTTACCCGAAATATATTGAATGGCGAAAATTATTTCATCGTTTAGCTCGTTGTAAAACACATCGCTAAAGTCTGACAGTAACGAAAACTCATTACTAGTTACAATTTCTTCACACATTTGTCTTGCATCATCGTAATTAGGAGTTTCTTGAGAAAGATATACTTTTGCTAAAAGTGCTTGAGCAGCAGCTTTTGAAGCCCTTGCTTTATGGCCATTGCGCAAACTTGTAGTTCCTTCCAACAAGTCTGAAATAATTTGCGTATAAACTTCAGTTTCTGACTTTCTTGTATACAGTAACTCTTTATCATCCGGTCCAACACTTGAAGTTACCAAAGGAACAGGTCCATATAAGCGCACTAGGTTAAAATAAGCATATGCTCTAAGAAATTTAGCTTCTGCCGCATAGCTGCTTACATTATCTGCATCAGCTACACTAACATAATTAAGCACATTATTTGCTCTTGATATAATTTCAAACATGGACTGATAATAATCCTCGGATTGTATGTTGATGGGTTCAACAATATATCGGTGGAAGTCTGCTCGAGAACCCTCAAGAGTTTTACTTCTTGTGTTGTCGGAGCGGTGCTCTGTTAAAAGATATTCCAACTGTATGCCTCGGTTATACCTTGAGGTACTTGATTGGGTGTTTTCGTTAACACCTTGTATCGCATCGTATATCCCGATAAGCCCTGCTAAAACATCGTCATCTGACTCGAAAAAGGTGTCTGCAACAATTGCTGAGTCAGGAAGTGGGTTCAGAAACTCATCTTGGTCACAAGAGATAACCCCGGCTCCTAATATTATAAAAATTAAGAATTTTAAATTTTTCATTATTAATATTTTTAGAAATTAACATTTAAACCAACTGTCATTGTGCGGAATAAAGGCGTGCCTGCTCGTTGAGCTCCGTATGACTGAGGCGTGTTATTTGAATCTATAAATTCTGGGTTGAAACCATGATAGTCAGCTGAAGTGAGATATATCAAATTCTGACCCGAAAGGTATAGTCTACATGAAGAAATCCCTAAGGATGATAATGCGTTTTCAGGAATTGTGTAACCAAGGTTGACATTTCTTAAAGAGAAATAACCAGCACTTGAGATAACATCATCCGTATGAATTCTTGGCTTTAAAAATGAAGCATCAGAAATAATACCAGCATTAACTACAGCCTGCTCGTCACTGGTTGCTCCATTCCATTGGGAGAAGAAATATTGATCACCAATATTTTTAACCTCAGCTCCCATACTACCTTGAATCATAAAAGAGAAGTCAAAGCCTCCAAACTTAAATTCATTGGTAACACTCCAAACAAGTTCAGGATATGGATTACCAAGAATTGTCTTGTCGTCTTCTGTAATTAAGCCGTCACCATTCAAATCCTTAACTATTACGTCTTCAGACTGTCCATTAATTGGAATCCATGGTGAATCCCAATACTCAATAGCTAACTCTTTATCTACGACATATCCATAGAATGATGAAATTGGATTTCCAACAGAGTTAATCCATTGTGAGCTTCTGTTAAATCCATCTTCAGTCAAAGCACCATCAGATTCGCCGTAATCAAGTAACTCGTTCTTATTTGTAGAGGTTATTACTGTAGTATTCCAAGAAAAGTTTGGTTTTGCTATATTCTTTGTTCTAAGCTCAAGCTCCCAACCACTGTTTTTAACTTTACCTAAATTCACAATACCATTGTTAAACCCAGTTACATAGGATATTGGATTGTTTAATAACAATTCACTACTTGTTCTTTCGTAGTAATCGATTGAACCAGAAATCTTGTTATATAATAACCCAAAATCTAAACCAGGATTTATTTCTTCATTTGCTTCCCACTGTAATAAAAGGTTTGCTATATTTTTTGAAGAAACACCTGCAGTAATATTTCCGTCAACAACAGCATTTGATGTTTGTAATTGTGCCAAATATGGCCATGCATTAATCAAATCATCTCCAACATTAAAGTTTTCAGATCCCGTCAGTCCGTAACTTGCTCTAAACTTAAGGGTGGTAAACAAATCGGAATCAGCTAGAAAATCTTCATTTGCCGCATTCCAACCAACAGAAACTGCTGGGAAGTTACCCCACTTAGATTGTACTCCAAACACCGAACTAGCGTCTCGTCTAAAAGAGGCATTCAATAAATACTTATTTTTGTACGCGTAATTTATTCTTCCGAAATATCCAATTTTGTTTTTTTCAATATTGTAGTCTTCCTCGGCAACTATTGTAGTAGCCCCTTGAAGATTTTTTAATAAATCGTTTGAATAGCCTGTTCCAACTATCTGACTAATTTCAGCAGTTCTCTTTTGAATAGTAACACCTGCTAGCGCACTAATCTCATGATCGCCAATTTGTGTATTATAGGATAAGGTGTTGTCCGAAATAAGACGCATTGTAAATCGGTTTTGCAGATAATATTCTGCTCTACTATTTCCCGAAGCATGGTGTTTTGTACCATCCCATCTTGTTCGTTTACGCTGACCGGTAGTAATACCTAAAGACGACTTTGCAATAAGGTTGTCTGAAATCTCGTATTGCAAATAGGCTTTCCCCAAAAGTTTTGTCAAGTACTCGTAGTGTTCACGCTCAACATACTGAGCATATGGGTTTGAATCTCCAGAAGTACGTGGTCGATTATCTGACCCATTTCCGTCCAAATCCAATTCAACAAGGTGGTTTTCATAAAAATAATCGCCCGCCTTAACATCCGGATAAGCACCAAAGTTTACAAACTGAAGTGTTTCTTCTGTGTGGTAGATTGGTAACCACGGGGACTGCCTAATTGGATTGTGAATTGATGTTGGCAACTGTCTCTTTTTAGAATACGAAGGAGTTGCGCTTAAGCCAAATTTAAGCTTGTCCGTTATCTTGCTATCCAACTTAAGTTTAGCAGAATACAACTTATAATCATCTGTTATAACAACACCTTCGTCATGTACGTATCGTAATGAAGCAGTAAATTTAGTGTCTTCAGTTCCTCCACTAGCAGACAAAGAGTGGCTTGTAATAAAACCACCATCAAAGAAAACATCTTGCCAATCTCTATGTATCCCAGTCACATCAACAATTTTCATTGCGTACAGTGTAGCTTCTGAAATTTGACCAGTAGCTGCTAGTTCCTTATCTGCCCATTCAAACAAATCTTTCTTGTAATCTTCACTTCCAAAAGCTTCTTTATAACCCATAAATGTGTCATATGAAAATTTCGTCTTTCCTGCTTTACCTGTTTTAGTTGTTATTAATATAACACCATTTGAACCTTCACTACCATAAATAGCTGCAGATGCAGCATCTTTTAAAACTTCAAAAGATTCAATATCGTTCATGTCTAGATTTCCTAAGAAATCTGAGTCTACAATAATCCCGTCAACAACTACTGCTGGGCCAGAGTCTGCTGTTATTGATCCAAAACCTCTAATTGTTACCGTAGGTGCTTCACCAGCTGCTGCATTTGATGCCTGAATATTAACTCCTGAAACTTGTCCAATTAAAGCATCGTCAACACGAGCTACGGCTATTTGGTCTAAATTTTCGTTAACAACTTTTGAAATTGACCCAGTGATGAGACTCTTTTTCTGTGTTCCATAACCTACAACTACTACTTCATCAAGCTCAGAAGCATCTGCCTCTAAAACAATATTAAGTGAAGATTGATTTGAAATGGTAATGTTTTGTGTAGTAAATCCTAAATAGGAAAACGTAAGAACATCCCCTGAAGTAACTGAGAGGGAAAATTTCCCATCAAAATCAGTCGTTGTTCCATAATTGGTGTTTTGCACCACTACATTAGCGCCTGGAATAGGCTGGCCATCTGTCCCACTTACAGAACCGTTTAGCACAGATTGAGCGCTAAGTGCCGTTGTGGTAAAAAGAGCCAATAATAAAAAAATGTTGCTTTTTTTCATATAAATTAGTTTATGTTTAATTCTAAGGCCACGTAAGAAAAAGAAGCAACACAAAAGATTTTCCCGTATCAAAGGAATTTGTATCTTTGAATTGCTGCTTTCTTAAGCGGCACTACTACTTCCCTCTTAAAGAAGTTAGTTATTGAAAGGATAGATGTGCGTCTATCCTTTTTTTTGTCGCACCAATTTATTGGTTGACCATTTTGGTTAACCACTTTGGTTTTCCAAATATAAGTATTAAATAGTAATATCCTAATTTTTTATTAAAAAAATTATCATTTCATGAAATCTTCACGTATTGGACTAAACACATCGATAAGAACGCCGTCTTCTAAACATATAGCTCCGTGCAAAATATTTGGCGGAATATAGAATGCATCTCCGCCATTTAATATCTTAGTTTCATCACCAATAGTAACCTCAAAAGAGCCGCTTACCACTTGTGTAACTTGAGCGTGATAGTGTTTGTGCATTACGCCAACCCCGTCTTTTTTAAATTCAACGTTTACCAACATAATGGTGTCATCATATGCCATGATTTGCCTACGTACGCCGTCGCCTACTTTATCCCACTGGATGTCTTTTCCAAAATTAAACTCCTTGCTTGATCCGAATGATTTCATTTTTTTTCTGATTTTATTGTTTTTTGATTGTACCTAATAACATTTTTTCAATATTCTCTTTCGGATGAAAATCATCTCCGTAAAAAAAGGAATATTGAACTCTTTTGTGAGTAATTTCCCAATTGTTCTTTTTCCAGAACCCTAAACACCCATTATGAATATTACTTTCTTCAAGACAACTTAAATTCAATTTATTTTGGCGGTGTGCCTGGACCTACTGTTGCTTCTCTAAACCAAACTTCTGTATAACTTCCTTTTTCATATTGTTTAGCGATATCGCCACCATAGGTTTCTGCACCTGTACTCCACACCCTATTTGTTTCAGGACTTTTTCCATTGGTCTGGTTGTAGGCTCCTTGCTTGAAATAATTTAATTCTCCACTATAAGCAATCGCTCTTTCTGTCCCGTCTTGTCCAAGTGGTCCAAACAATCTTTTTACTTGCTCTGGTAAATCAGATTTATTTACATACTCAGACGAAATAAGATTTTTTATGAAAGTCTTTGTTTCGTGGTTTGGACTTTTAAAGGTTAAGTACATGATTCCTTTATAAACATTTACCTCATAGCTGAATTCTTCCCCTAATTTAATACCGTCTTCGGGTTCCGCAGGATACGCGTCTTTTGCTGTTCCAACAACTGCCATATCATGACCCCAAATAGCGGTTGAAAAATCCCATCTCCCCGAGTTGTCGTCTCCAGCTGTATTGATTTCATAATTCCAAAAAACTGATCCTTTTGTATGCCCTGGGAATTTTTTATAGAATAATTTAAAAGGCTCATTTTCATGGCCTTCTCCACTATGAATTTGTCCAACTACCGTTGAATAAGAAGCAGCAACTCTGGCGTCACCAGTGGTAGAAACATGCATTACTTTACAGGTACCTGTTAGCTTTCCGCCCTCTTCTGGAACCCATTCTCTTTTTTCGTGAAGCTCTGTTCTTGTGTTGCTGGAGTTTGGAGAAGTAACCCCAGAATTAGGCGTTTTGTAAACAACCCAACGTCTTGTTCCATCTATCACCGTATAGAAAAAGTCTTTGTGCTCAAAATTTACAAGGTTTTCTTCTCTTGTACCATCTCCCATTAAAATTTTAAACTTGTCCATAAAGGGAATGACTTCACTTGGATAAACGGTCTTTTTACTTAAGTCGTCATTAGCAGCAAAATAACCTTCATTTGAATAAGCTTGATCACTGATTTCTAGATTCGCCTTCTTAAACCAGACCTCAGCGTAATTTCCATCTGCATATTGTTTTTGAAGATCTCCCCCGTGGGTTTCTGCACCAGAACACCACACTCTATTGACTTGAGGGCTTTTTCCATTGGTTTGATTGTAACTCCCCAACTTAAAGAATAAGCCTTCTTCAGCATAAGCGTTTTTGCGTTCAACACCGTCTTGACCAATAGGGAAAAATAATTCCTGCACTTGCTTCGGAGTATCAGCTACTGTTTTATATTCAGAATCAATCAGATTTTTAGTAAAGGTTTTTGTTGGATGTCCTTCACTTGTAAATGTAAGGTACATCATTCCTTCTTTCACTTCTATTTGATAGCTAAACGCTTCTCCTATAGCAATACCCTCTTCAGGTTCTTGTGGAAAGGTGCCTTTTTCTGTTCCAACAACAGAAAAGTCATAGCCCCAAATAGGATAGGAATAATCCCATCTTTTCGAATTGTCTTCACCCGCAGTATTGATTTCATAATTCCAAAAAACCGATCCCTTTGAATGCCCAGGAAATTTTTTATAAAATATCTTAAGGGGTTCATTCTCATGCCCATCTGCACTGTGAATCTGGCCGACTACCACTGAGTAACTTGCTGCTACCCTTGCATCTCCTGTACTTGCTACATTCATTACTTTTAGTGTCGCATCCAATTTTGCATCAGTCAGCGGCGACCACTTTTTTAGTTGCGCTAGTTCAGTTCTTGTATTGTTCGAAGTTCCGTGGGTGTTGCCAGCGTTGGGTGTTTTAAAAACAACCCATTCTTCTTTACCCTCACCTGTAGCGTAAAAAAAGTCTTTGTTTTCATAATCAATTGCTTTACCCGCATTAGAGCCGTCTCCTAGAATTAAATTCCAATGCTGGAAAAAAGGGATGACCTCATTCGCTATTTGAGATGGCTTACCAATCTCAGTGCACCCCAGCAATTGGAGAACAAAAATTATGGTGAACAGACAAAAAATCGCTTTTTTAATTATCATTTATAAAAGGTTTGTTTAATTGGTTGACCAAATTGGTTATCCAAATATAGGCATTTTTTTTAGTTTGTCTTTATCACTTTCTGAATAGACAACAATTTATCTACATTGTCGAATAACTTAATCACATACAAACCAACTTTTAAATGACCAATATTGATTGCATTATTATAAGTGCTCAATATAAGCTTGCCATTTAGGTCATAAACCTTGGCATATTTATAGTATTGAAAATTTAGGGTTAGTATTCCATATGTTGGATTAGGGTAAAGAACTGCAGGTCTATTGTTGTCATCATTAGATCTGCTAACTTTTTTGCCAGTTAAATCAAACATTCCAAAAGATATAATTTTATCGTTTGAAAATATATTTACAGCTCCATTAGTTGGATTTGGATAAATTGAAATACTGTTATTTAATTCATCATCAATTGATGCTGTTGTGTTTTCAACAAGACTGATTTTGNTATAAAAAACTTTCTGCACAAAATAGCCCATTTTAACAGAGTAAATCAAAAAAAGAAGATTTATCCTAGTGTATACACCCCATTAAGCTATTTTCGAAACAATTATTCGCGCTTTTAAAAAGCTTTTTCACGATTGGTAAATGAATGCAACATTTTTCTATACATCTATTAGTTAAAGTTGGAATAATAATTTAATGTTGGAAATGATTTTTAATTATAACATTTAAATCAACTCCAAAATAGTTCGATTTTATTCCCCTAGCCTCCACGATAAAACAACGAAAGGTTTGCAGGCCAAACAGAGTGGACGCTTTAAAATACCTTTTAAAGTTGTTGACTAAGCCCTAAACCTGACTACTTCTTTTGAGATTTGCTACTTATGGATTTCTCAAGCTACAGGATCAAGCTCTGTTTTTGGGTTTTTTTTCAGGAATTCGCCCTTGATTGCCCATCCCATCATAATCCATAGAATCGTATGTCTTTGAGTGTTCTTTTCTTTGAATATTGTGTTGGTTCGAAATAATTTTCAACAAAAAGTACACGTATACAACGAAAACAGTAAGTCCGATAAAAAACATTATTTTATTTGTCATCACGTCGTCTTTGTCTAATTGCCATTGCAAATCCTAAAATTGTTATCGGCCATAACCCTACATAAATACCCTCGAGTTCATTCCCTGAAAACCACAAGGAAATTGAATATACAAAGCTCAAAAAGGCTAAAATAATTGGATAGTATTTTTCTAAAAAATTTTTCATTTACTGCTTTTAATTTCCCTAATATAAGAAATTAAAATAAAAGACTTCTGCTTTTATGAGTTTATAAATTTGCTTAGTAATTGTATTATCCATTGGAATTTTAGAAAATGATTTTTTTATAATCAAAAAATTCCATGAACTATTAAGTAATGTGCTGAAAATAAAGTTGGAAAATAGGTTTCGGCGATGTCAACCTATTTTCTGTAGTCAATACAAAAGTAATTCTGTTGGCAAATTAATCGTTAAATTTGTTGAATATGAAGTATAAGAAATACCTGTCAAACGGAATAAAAGTTTCAGAAGTTGGATTTGGCGCCTGGCAATTGGGTATCGACTCCGGTTGGAAAACAATCTCCGAAAAAGATTCCGAAGCCATGATCTGCACTGCCCTAGATAATGGCATTAATTTTTTTGATACCGCCCCCAATTATGGCAATGGAACAAGTGAATCGAGACTAGGGAACGTTTTTAAAAATATTGACCGATCAAAAATTGTGGTGAATACCAAATTTGGAAGATTGGACAATGGAACCGTTGATTTTGATTCAAAACACATTATAAACTCTATTGAAAAAAGCTTGAGTCGGTTAAACATCGATTATTTAGATTCTGTGATCATTCACAGCCCACCTATAGAGCTGCTGGATGGAAATAAAAACGATCATTATGAGATCCTAGAAAAACTTCAGGACCAAGGAAAAATTATTGCATACGGTGCCTCTATTGATTTTTATGATGAAATTAAAATTTTATTGGAAACTACCAATGCAAAAGTCCTCCAGCCCTTGTTTAATATTTTACATCAAGATGCCAAAAAAGCATTTGCTTTGACAAAACAAAACAATGTGGCTGTAATTGCTAAAATTCCACTGGATTCGGGATGGCTTACAGGAAAATATGATAGCAACAGTCATTTCAAAGGGGTTCGTTCTAGATGGACACAAGAGGAAAAGCTTCAGAGATCCAAACTAGTAGACAGAGTCAAGGAAATCGTTGGAGAAAAACATTCCTTGGTGGCTTCGGCATTGTCATTTTGTACTTCTTTTGAGGAAGTTTCGACAGTAATTCCTGGAGCAATTTCAAAGCAACAATTGATACATAATATTGAAGCAATGAAGAGCCCCATAGCGGAAAGCACTCGCAATGAGTTGGTGTCATTTTATGAAAACGAAGTTGAAAAACTAAACCTTCCTTGGTAAGAGCATTTCCTTATCAAGATTTTTTAAGATCGGATCATTAAACCTTTTTGAATTTACACTATCCAATTGAACTATGAGACAAATAAAATCAATCCTTCGTTTTTTATTATTTACAAGTATCATCTTAACTATTTTTTCATGTTCCGACCAAAGCGACGAACCCATCGATGATAACAATGAAGAAGCCCTCATTTGCGATACCAATACGTTTTTTATCCGTCTCGACCCCAGTGAATGTGCTATTGATATTCAAAACAATTTATCCGTTAGCAGCCTCTATTCTGAGTCATTGGGAACAGAACGAACCATTCAGACAAACAGCATTCCAAACCATAAAGTAGGGATGTTTCCAAATTCGGGCAATCCCAATACCATCTCCGTTGTAGACTTTGAATATCAAACTTCGTTGTCACCAACTAAAGGATCTTCCTCTACTTCAGCTCAAGGATATACTTTTGGAATCCTAATGAGTGGGGTTTCTATAGATCCCTTCACAGCAGAGTATTTTAAGCAATCCAATAACGAATCAAACCGTGATTGGAATATCACAACCCTGACCAACGCTGTTAATTTGGGGCTGGATTGTAATAATGCTCATGTACAGCCCAGTGGAAAGTATCACTACCACGGAACTCCATCGGCCCTGCTTTCTGAATTGGACAACAATGGAGAGGCGATGATTCATGTAGGGTTTGCTGCAGATGGGTTCCCTATTTACTACAAATACGTTGAAATTGAAGGAGCAATTACTACCGCTGAAAGTGGTTACTCCCTGAAAGAAGGCGAACGTCCAGGGGATGGAAATAGCGCTCCAGACGGTTGTTATGACGGAACCTATTTTCAAGATTACGAATACGTATCCGGAACTTCGGTATTGGATGCTTGCAATGGTATGACTGGCAAAACTCCTGATTCAGAAAGCGAATATTTTTATGTAATCACCGATAATTTTCCATCATCCCCACTGTGTTTTACAGGAACACCCGATAACTCGTTTCGCAACGGAGCTGGACCAGGCCCCTCTGGATCGGCCCAACCTCATCATCATATAATATTGGAATAAGGCTTGCTCAAAACCTTTTTGTGGTAAGATCGTATCTTTGATTTATGAAAGAATTTTGGAACCAACGCTACAATCAGGAAGCGTATGCTTATGGCAAAGCTCCTAATGTTTATTTTAAGGAGGTGCTATCTTCTCTAGAGCCGGGAAAAATTCTATTACCGGCAGAAGGAGAAGGTCGCAATGCCGTTTTTGCGGCCTCCTTAGGATGGGAAGTCTATGCCTACGACTTTAGTGAAATCGCCTTTCAAAAAGCCACGCAATTGGCTCAAGAAAAGAAGGTAACCATCAATTATCAAATTGCTTCGTTGTCCGAACTTGATTTTAGTCCCGAATTTTTTGATGCCATTGCACTTATTTATTTGCATTTTCCCGATACTGTAAGAACCCCCAACCATTGCAAGCTTCTGGAAATGGTTAAAAAAGGAGGTGCCGTTTTTATGGAAGCTTTTAGCAGCAATCATCCCTTTTATCAAAAACAAAATCCAGCAGTAGGCGGCCCAAAAATGCCCGATCAACTTTACAACATTACAAAGCTAAAAAACGACTTTGAATCGCTTCAAACAATCAATCTTTCNGAAGAAATCGTTCATCTTAAAGAAGGACAATACCACAATGGAAAGGCTTCTGTAATTCGGTTTTTTGGTAAAAAACCNCTTTAAGACAATCCATTTAATTGAAAAAAATCAATGTTTTTAAAGTACATTGGTTTTAAACATATTTCTTGTCGAATCCTTAAACAAAAAAACCTCCAAATGGAGGTTTTTATGGGTTGTTTGATAGAATCTATTTGTCTTTTCCAGCCAAATTAAAAGTACCGTTTTCAAGGTGTCCTACGTGAACATAAATTTGATCTTCGTGACTTCCTGATACAGAAGTCCAAAATTTCTTTCGTGCTTCAACATTTGGATTTTCTTGAGGAGTAGAAATGGATTCCGCAAAATCCATGATATTTTTAAAACCTCCAAAAAGTTGAACGTCAGCACCTGTTCCTTTGTAATGAGCGCTTGCTCCACCTCCCATTTGAAGTCCGTCTTTTACCAAAGGCCTGGTTTGCCAATCCATGTAAGCTTTAGCCATTTCGGAAATGCTTCCACTGGTGTTGTAATTTCCAACAACAAAAACAAATGGGATATCCCAGTCTACATCTTCTTTGGAAACAAAATAGTTTTCATAGTCAATGATTCGCATTTCATCCCAATGTCCATCAAAAAACGCCCACCATTGGCTAAAAACTTCGTCCATTTCTTTTTTAGCTTCATCAGAAAGTTTTTCATAATTTTTTTGAAAAGCACCTGCCAAATCGTCCTTTACAGCATCTTCAGCTGACGCAAATTGATCATAAATAGCGATAGTAGCCCCCGATCCGTACCAATGTCTATATACCCATTGTCCTTTGAGCGTTCTCTCTTCGCTTTGGGACATATCTGTTACTTTTTTGTGTAACTCTACAAATTTACCTATTTCGGCAGGATGAACGTCTAAATAAGTGATTTCAATCACTGATTGCGCTGAAGTTATGTAAGTACATAAAACGGCAACCAAAAAAATTACTTGTTTCATTTTGAATGTTTTAAGGTTAGTTTTTTATAAATATATATAAAATTATTAACTACATATATATTTAAGTTTTTCTAACTCCAAATCAATAATTAAATTGGATTAAAACATTACAAATTATCACAACCTAAAATTTTACGTGCTATTCTTTAACTCTTTATAAATGCACGATAAATGACGGTTCCATCTTGTAAATAGACGTTGATATAATAAATCCCTGTGTTTAAATGGCTTATATCCAATGAATCCGTATTTCCTTTACGAATTTGAACTACTGATCCTGAATTGGAAAAAAGTTCAATTTTTAAAATAGGATTATCCGATGATAAACCGCTAAAATTAATCGACGTACTAACGGGGTTAGGGTATATTAGAAACGGCTCCTGAGTTTCAGGATTGTCTGTCGTGTCAGGATTGTCTGTCGTATCAGAATTAACTGTAAGAGTCATGGTCGCCGATGAAGCAACATAATTATCGTCTTCAGCCTGAAGGGCTGTTACTGTTGTAGTTCCTGGCCCAACAATAGTTGCCGTATTTCCTGATACCGTTGCTACCGAAGTATTTTCAATAGTATAAGTAAACGCTCCAGAGCTGTTTGAAGAAGCTATCAAAGTAAATGGATCATCCCCAACTGTTTTTGTCACATTAGAAAAAGTAATTGTCGGAATTTGTTTTGGATCTTCACAATCTTCGCCCACAACATATTGGAAATATTTTGTTTCGACCTGTCCACCTGTAATCGCAAACTTTATACCGTAGCTGATTGTTTGACCAATTGTTAGCCCTCCAACGGTTTTGCTAAATACATTTCCTCCCTCGGCATTCATAATACTCTCTGAAAAAGGATTTTCTCTGAACAAATACCCAACGGCACCTGATTTGTCAGTATCTAAAAGTTCACACGTAATTTTGACACTGCTGCCAATGGTTTCAAAAATCATTTTGTATCCCTTCGAAAAGGTTCCACTTCTGGCTTCCTTAGAAAAATACTCACAGGACAGCTTTTGGTTTACCGAAATGGTAACGACACTGGAAGTAGTACTTTCTCCCAAATTATCGGTTGCAACTGCAGTTAAATTGTGAGTTCCCTCTGTGGGGTTTAACCAATTAAAACTGTATGGAGAAGAACTGTCTTCAGCCAGTTTTACATTTCCATCATAAAAAGATACAGAGGTTATTTGGCCGTCCAAATCAGATGCAAATGCTGTTATAGCTACCGTATCGCCTTCAACAAATACTTTATTATTAGTTGGAGAAGTTATAGCGACGGTTGGCAAAACATTGGCCGTAGACTGAACAATTACGATTACTTCGTCTTTAGCACTGTAGTTATTGTCGGAAATAGAAAGCTCGAGCTTATAAATTCCTTGTTGAAGATTGCTAATCGAAGAGGTCAGCGCATTTGCATTTGTAAATGCAATAACAGAAGGACCGTAAATTTGTTTCCACTCAATAGTGGTGTTAGTAGGATCAGGAAGGCTGCTTTGAGAGCCGTCAATTTGAGAGGTAGTTTCGGGGGTTATTACCACAATATTACTTCCTGCGTTGGCGATCAAAGGGTCGTAATCCAAAGCACTTTTATAAGTAAAAGTCATTTTGCCTAAATTAAACCCTCCGTTTGAAACAACCAATTTAAGGGTGTGATTTCCCTCAACCAAGGGAATATTTTGATAGGTTTTAGAGCCCCATTTGTCCCATCCTCCCGTATCGGAAACGGTTAGGTTATTCGTTATTTTTTGTCCCGCTATTTCTAAATAAAAGGGGCCTCCAGTATTGTTGTCGGTAGCGTATTCAACCGCAAGGGTATAATATCCTGTTTGTGCAACATCGACGGAATATTCAAGCCACTCTCCAGCCTCAACCCAACCAATAGTTGCGCTTTGATTTTCAATTGCAGTATCTACATATTCATCCAATCTAAAGTTGCCAAATTCGGCGCCATTGTTCCCTACGCTAGTGTCGTAATATGCAATATTTTGACCCAAACCTCCTTCAAAAATATCATAATTTCCTGCTTCAACAACTCCAGGAATCATTACGGGTTGAGCCAAAAAGGGCTTTTGTTCTCCCACAGCAATAGTAACCGAATTGGTAATTCCAAACTCTGAACCCTCATAAACTCGTGCATAAAAATCATGAAATCCAATATTTAAATTTTCAGCTTTTAATTCATAGGGAGCCGATGTATCGGTTCCGATAAGTACCCCATTGTTGTAAAAATCAACCTTTGTAATGCCTGAGCCAAAAGTTGTTACCTCCAAATTAACACTTCCTCCGCTGTAGGCCTGATAAAAATCTGAACTGATTGTTCCTCCCACATTTACATCCTTACTTGTAACGAGCTCATTGGCAGGTACATCTAAGGTAAATCCATCCGAAAATGTAACCGTAATGGGTGCGTCTGAATAGTTTTGCGCTACGTAAGTAACTTCTCCCTCCTTATTAAATGCAACGGCTATTGGGTGATTGGCCGTAATAGAGCTCTCCACATTCCCAAGCGCCTTCATACTGTGAAGCCAGTAGTACGTTTGGGCATCTGAAACGCCAAATTTTAAATTGCGATCAGGGTTCGAATCATACAATGAGATGGCCAAATCGGGATTGATAAAGGCCAGGTATTCCCAATAAATGTCGTGCCATAAGTTGGGGTTTACTTCATTATTTAATATTCCTGTATTTTGAGTGATTTCGTTCCAAAGTTTTTCGACATACTCTGTATTGTGCCCCAAATACAAGGAGCCTCCATGAATAGGATACATTTCAATGCCGTAAGCCGCAGCAATATCGGCAGTCCAAAACGTACCGCTATCGTATGAGTTTCCCCAAACTCTCGAGGCAACACTGTAAGGATAGTTGTCCGAAAAAATACGATCGTTCATATCAAACCAATATTCTTCAACAGCAGATTGTTCGGTGGTGTATAAATAAATTCCCAAATCTCTAATGGCATCATTTCCTGTAATCGAACCCCAATGAATTAAGGAAGAGTTGAATTGCATACTTTCCGAAGTAGATTCTTGATCGTTTCCTTGAGGAAATGAAGCAAAGCCGTTTGCCCAAGCATGCCCTGCATAGGGGCTAAAATTTCTTAAGAATGGGAACTGGGTGTCATTTCTGTTGAAAGAAGCAGCGTCTCTGATAAGAAGATTAATCATTTCACCCCAATCGTCTGCCCAACCCGGTTCGTATTGTTCCAAGAAAGCCGCCGCATGAATAAAGTATCCCCAATGGAAATGATGATCGTTGATGTTGCTGTCTTGTCCATGTCCCGCAGGATATCCCAAAAGGGTTGTCCAATCATTATCGTAATAAAACAAAAAAGCGACTTCACCAGATTCGTAGGTCAACCAATCTTCGAGACGTTCTTTTATAGTGGCTACAATTTTGGTTCTTGCCTCCACATTCCCAGTTTCGTCGGCAATTCGTGCGGTTTGAATCAGTCGATTCATCATTTGCCCTTCGTTGTAGGAATCTGTCCAAGTGGCAAGTCCGTCATTTTCCAAAAGCGTAATTTTTTCATTTAAACTAGAGGGGCTAAAGCTATCGCTTTTAAAAGCCAAATTGGGAAGTGTAGGCAAAATCCCTTTAAACGAATTTTCAACACTGAATGTGTTTCCATCAAGCATTTTCAGTTCGCCTCTTATTGAAGTATACGTTTCCATGTTGGGAGTAGAAGAATCGGAAGCTAAATGCGCCCATTGATGTGGAAGCAATCCTTGAAGTACCGTTGAATGACTGCCTTCTTTAACGTCTGTTTCTACAACAAAATCGGTTCTTAAGACACTGGTATTTTCATTGTACGTCCAATTGGCCAAAGTATTGGAAGGGAATACATATGCATATTTTTTATACGTTTGAGCTAACTGACTTGCGTTGGTATTGGATTGAGGGAGCATCACTGCAGACCAATAATTTTTATTGTTTAGTGACGAAGTGTAAACATTTCCACTTTTGTTCCAGCTACTTCCCACAGGAGCATATACCACATAATCAACATTGTGTTGTGCGTTTTCAATTAGTAAAACTTCATTATTAATGGTTGCCGTACCCGACTTTACCTCAACACGAGCAACATCACTAGCTGCCTTGGTAAAATAAACAAAGGGCATTCCAACGCCACTGGTGGCTGTAAATTGATGCGAACTATTGGTCCATGACATCGAAACTGTCCAATCGGAATAATCAGACACAGTCGCTTTACTACTGTTTAACCCTTGAACACCTATTTCAACCGATTCTTGATCTCCTATTACTCCAAAAGGAATGTAAGTCATTACCAATCCACTTGTCTTTGTTTTCAGTGTAATAGGGTAATTGAACAAATTGCTAACATGATTTTCTTTTAACAAATAAGACCACCAATCGTTTGTTGGAATAGGTTTGTTTAATGCGTTTCCTGAAATTTGTGGTGTTCCACTCGGAGTTCCATTTCTGCCAGCCTCATCAACTCCCGGGAAAACAGTTGAATAACTTCCGCTTCCTACGGTAGTTTGCGCATAGGATGCGGCCATGTTAAAAACAACAAATAAAAGAGCTATGTAACGGGTCATTTTTTAAGAAAATTTTTGAAAACCAAATATATAAGAATTAGTAATTGAGGTTATTCAAATTGACTATACACAAACACAACAATGAGAATTTATTAAAAAAGACTCCTATGCATTCGTTTTAGTATCTTTGAAACTTATTCAGTCATAATATTCACACTATGAATCGAATGGTTTTACTACTTATTGCAATGGTTTGCTCCCATTGCATTGTTGATGAAAATTACAAACAATTGAATGCCGACAGCTTCCAGGAAAGAATAGAAAACGAGGCCTCTCCAACAATTATTGATGTAAGAACTCCCGCTGAATACGGACAAGGGCACCTAGAAGATGCCTTAAACATTAATTGGAACGACAAAGAATTTGAAAATCAGGTAACTGTTTTAAACAGAAACGAACCTGTATTTGTGTATTGTTTGAGTGGAGGTAGAAGTTCGAGAGCTTCTATGAAATTGTTAGCAATGGATTTTAAAAACGTGATCGAGTTAAAAGGCGGTATTCTTGAGTGGAGAAAAAACAACTTCACTGAAAAGAAGGTGTCTGTTTCCAATAATTTGGGCCTATCCATTTCCGACTTCAATGATTTACTAAATTCAGAAAAATTGGTAGTAGTTTCTTATAATGCAAAATGGTGTGCACCTTGTAAGGTAATGAGGCCAATACTAGATGAGATTTCGATAGAAATGGCCGATACAATAAAACTGTTGAGAATTGATTACGACGAAAACCCAACCCTAATGAAAACTCTTGGAATTCATGGACTGCCCACTATTCAGTTTTATTCTAGCTATGAATTGCTAGAATCAAGGCAGGGTTTTAAGAACAAAAAACAGCTTCAAGAGACGATCCGTAAATTGGTAGAAAACTAAAAATTAGCCAATACAATTAAGTTGCCCATTGAAAAGGTATTCTCTGCCGAATTAGTGAGTATTAGTTACCGTCCTGAATAGGGTCTGTATCGGGCATCAATTTATTGAGGACAAAATATACAGGACAAAATTTTGTAATTGGACTAATAATCTGTAGTCCACCCACGGATACTGCTATCCAAAGAAAATATAAGTTTCCGGTGTACAATGCTAACCCAACACTTGACAAATACAACAGGCCTACTATGGCGTCGTGAACTCTGATTTTAAAAATGTTTTTATCCATCGTTTTTTGATTTTAATATTCGTAAAAATTTTCCAAAATATGATTGAACTAAGCTTACTGTTTGACTAAAAATAGTTTTCGGTAAATCTCATTATCCAAAACAGGTTTGTATTTAGGAGCAAAATAGTTGTTAAATAAAGTTCTGATTTCTTGGCTATGCGCACCTTCATATTCAGCGTCGCTTTTCCAGGTACTGATCCATAAATAGCGATACTTTTTTACCTCGTCACTGTCTTTTACGGAATATATTTTATAACGATCTGCACCATACCCGTTTTTTTCATACAACGCATTGAGCTGACTGATGTCTTGTTTGAATTCTTGAATACTTATCGAATCTGGAAGATCAAACAAATGAACACTTACCCTTTCAGTAGATTGCGACATTACGAAAAAGGGGACAATTAGTAGTAGAAATTTCATATTCTTAACAATTAGTTTTATTTTAAAAGTAAAAAAATCTCTGTATTTTATGGTTTAATTGATATACATTTCTGTAATGGTAGATTCTAATATATGTCCTGATGCAGCGATATCGTCTCCACTTGATGCCATAAATTTTTGCATATGTTCTTCACTTAAACAGCTTAAAACTACACAAACTTTCTTTTCATTATCGGGTGCGTGACCGTGGTAAAGGTGAAAAATTCCTGCAGCTCTTGCCATAGGCTGATGTTTGTAAAAAGATTGTTCCCATTCTGCAAACGTATTGCTAATATCAAATTTGAGAATTGTTGTAATCATAATAATTGATTTATGGTTAATAAAAATATACAAGCTCCTAACTTAAACAAAGAGGATTTGCTTCAGATTTAAAGGGTTCCCTTTTTTGATCCAAAATAAAACAATCCTAAACCCAATAATCCTAAAATAATTACTGGCAAAGGAGCTGTAGGTTCTCCCTTTATTCCACTGATTAAATCTGGAAGCGCAAAAAATCCTGAAAANGCAAAATAAAGCAACGATAATCTTTTCAACACATCCAAATCGTTAAAAGAGAGCGAACCATATATGATTGCAATAATTCCTAGGACAACAAGACCTAAAACGAGTGAAAATTGATCAAACATAATTATTGCATCATCGGATGGATTATTTCCAAAAACGTCACTTAATAACATCATCTTAAATTCAGGAGAGAACCATGAGATAAATAATGGTAAACCCTGAAGAAAAATTAAAGCAATGTTGATTTTAAAAATGGTTTTGATTTTCATATTATTTGATCTATAATTAATAATTTAAAGTTTACTTAAAAGAGTTAGAATTTAAGGTAAGATGATGTTTATATCTATGTTTTCCTTATTCTAAAACAGTAATCGGTTTGTTTTTTTCACCAAGCCAAGTTACCATAAAAATGAGGTCTTCATCTCCTAAGTTTTGAGAGAAATGCCAGGTATTAGACACCCCTAAAAACGCTTTATCTCCTGCTTTATATGTTTGGGTAGAAACCACTGTTTTTTCAGATGACTTTTCCTCTTTAGAAGTGTTTGTGTCAAAATTCACAGTCAGTTCTCCCTGTATCACATAGGCTACACCAGAAAATGGATGGTAATGCCAAGGAGATTTAAATCCAGGCTTCCAAACTTTCACTTGACTCGTTATGGCAGCATCTCCTGTTGGGTAATTAAAATCATTGCCTAAAGGGTCAATGGATACTCCAGTCATTAAATCCCCGTTTTCAAATGAAATCGGACAATTATGAGGAATTGATGAATTATTAGATGAGTTACGTACACAAGAGGTAATTGTTACACTCATTGCAATTAAAAAAAACAGCTTGATCTTCATAGTTTTAGTATCGTTATTATTCAAATTTAACTAATTTATTTTAGATTGGTTTAGAAAAATCAAAGAAGCCCTCGTAAGGTCTCTTTTTCGCCTTAATTTGAGAGTCTATACCTGTCAAAATTCAAAGAAAATAAAATACCTTTGAGTAAGAATTTTTTATGGAAGGCCCTAAAAACACTACATAATTCTTAATTATAAATCACAATGATTAGGATATAACAAAAATTTATTGTTAAATTTTTTATATATCATAAAATTTATTCAAATTTGTTACAAATACAATAATATGAAAGAAAGTAAATGCCCTTTTCACGGATCAACAACACAACCTAATCTTGGAACACAAAACAAAGATTGGTGGCCCAATCAATTGAATTTAGATATTTTAAGACAACACGACACCAAAAGTAATCCTGTGTCTGAAGTCGATTACAAGCAAGAGGTCCAAAAGCTTGATCTTGCATCTGTCAAAGAGGATTTGAAAACAATGATGAAAAATAGTCAAGACTGGTGGCCTGCAGATTATGGTCATTATGGTCCCTTTTTTATTCGTATGACTTGGCATGCTGCTGGAACGTATCGAACCGGAGATGGAAGAGGCGGTGCAGCAACAGGCGCCCAAAGGTTTGCACCTCTTAACTCATGGCCAGATAATGGAAATCTTGACAAAGCCCGTCGATTATTGTGGCCCATCAAAGAAAAGTATGGGAATAAGTTATCGTGGGCTGATTTATTAGTTTTAGCAGGGAATGTAGCCATTGAAGATATGGGAGGACCCAATCATGGAACTGTTTTGGGGAGAGAAGATATTTGGCATCCAGAAAAAGACATTTACTGGGGTGCAGAAGATGAGTGGTTGGGAGACAACCGATATGGAGATTCAAGACAGTCGCTTGAAAACCCATTAGCCGCCGTACAGATGGGACTTATTTATGTCAACCCAGAAGGACCTAATGGCAATCCAGATCCTTCACTTTCTGCGCAAGACGTTCGGGAAACCTTCAAACGTATGGCTATGAATGACGAAGAAACAGTAGCTCTTGTTGCTGGTGGACATACATTTGGGAAAGCACACGGAGCAGGTGATGCTTCTTTGGTTGGTGCAGAGCCTGAAGGTTCTGCTATCGAAAATATGGGTTTTGGGTGGTTGAGTAGTCATGCTTCGGGTAAGGGTGTAGATACTATTACTAGTGGAATTGAAGGGCCTTGGACAAAAAATCCAATCCAATGGGATATGGGATATTTAGAGTTGCTTCTAAATTACGAATGGGAATGTAAAAAAAGCCCTGCTGGTGCATGGCAATGGCATCCTATTGATTGTGCTGAAAAAGATATGGTGCCTCAAGTTGATGGAAGTAATGAAAAAGTACTACCAATGATGACTACTGCAGATATGTCTATGAAAGTTGATCCAAAATATCGTGAAATTTGTGATCGCTTTTATGCTAATCCAAAGGAGTTTGAAGAAGCTTTCGCAAGAGCTTGGTTCAAACTTTTACATCGTGATATGGGACCCAAAAGTAATTATACTACAGGTGATTTCAATGATGCAGAATACGTTTGGCAAGACCCTACTCCAAAAGGTAAAATACTTTCAGAAAATGAAGAACAAGCCGTAAGAGATTCTCTTGCAAATTCTGGACTCACTGTTCAGGAGCTGGTAGAAACAGCATGGGCAAGTGCTAGTACGTTCAGAAACTCTGACAATAGAGGAGGCGCTAATGGCGCCCGAATTAGACTGTCACCTCAAAAAGATTGGGCCGTCAATAAGCCAAAAGAATTGCAAAGAATATTGGATATTTATGAGAACATTGCCGAAAAACATCAAGCCAGTGTAGCTGATGTGATTGTTCTTGGCGGAGCAGTGGGTATTGAAATTGCTAGTGGAAAAAAAGTTCCAACAACGACTGGAAGAGGAGATGCCACACAAGATAATACAGACATAGACTCTTTTGATCTGTTAAAACCACGAACTTGTGGATTTAGAAATTATTCCGAAAAAGCCTTTGCAGTTAGTCCAGAAGAAATTATGCTGGATAAAGCGCATCTTTTGGGGTTGACTCCAGTAGAATTAACCCTTTTGGTTGGCGGTATGCGTGCAATGGGTATTTCAAATAGCGGAGATGGTGTTTGGACCCAATGTACTTTAAACAACGAGTGGTTTAAGACCCTTCTTTCTATGGAAGTATCGTGGCGCCCTACTGGTTACAACAGTTATGATGGTTTTGATCGACTTACAGGAGTCAAATTACGAACGGCTTCCCGAACCGATTTGGTATTTGGTTCAAATTCAGAACTGCGTGCCATTGCAGAAGTCTATGCACAGAATGATAATGATGATAAATTTGTAAATGATTTTATTCGTGTTTGGAATAAGGTTATGAATGCTGATAGATTTGATTTAAAATAAAACAATCCTCAGCGAGGAAAGTTATCCATCGCTCATTTAGTTATATGATGATTTGTATTTGTGCAATACTAACCAACAACCCCTATAAGGGCTTGCTTTTGCAAAGAGCCGCTGAAAAAAAAATCAGCGAGCTTATCAAAGAACAGACCTCTGGCGATTCTTTTATTTTTAATACGCAATCGGGAATTTACATTTTTGCTTCTCCCGAAATAGTGAATGATGGGTTATTGAACGAAATCGCTGATTATGTTGCTCAAAAAACAGATAGAGGGTCTTTTATAAACACATCCAAAAATCATGATTTTTTTAGAAATGCAACACAAGACTTTTTAAATCGTCCCAATACAACAAGCATGGTTTGGAAGAATTTTATTAGCAGTTTTTTAATACAACTCAATCCTTTTTATGGAGATATTCTTCCAATTCATAGTTTGTTTAAAGATTTTGTTGCTGTACTGAAAGAGTATGGCAGTGAAGAACAACTGTGTTATTTAAAAAAGAAAATGAATGTTTTACGCTCACGTATTACTGTAGACATTTCTTTATATTGATTCTACCTGCCGACAGCCAAGCACAAGGACTCCCCGAAACAAGTTCTGGGTAAACTTCTCGCCTAAAAGATGAGAAAACAAAAAAGCAACCTAACGGCTGCTTTTCTAATTTTCTGCTCCTCCTATTATTCAAAGTTGCAGCAAAAATAAATCCTTTATTGAATTAAGTTATATCGGTTATTCTAAATACTATAAAGAAAACCTTAGCATAAACTCTTGTGAGCTTCCATAGTTGGAAAGAGTAGATTGACTACCACTCTCATACGCCCAACCAATTGTGAAATTATTAAACACCTTGAATTGAACCATTGCCACGTAGGTGTCGTCTGTTCGTAAAGCCCCTGTCAATGACACTATCTTGTCGTAAGTAAACCTCCCTTGAAAATCAAAGGACATGGGGGCACCCCAAACAAATCTTGTGATGACTGTTGGGTCAAAAGTGATGTCTTGAGTCACATCAAAAATATAGTTTGCAGATGTGTAGTAATGTACCCTGTCTTTAGCAAAAACAGCACGCCCTTCACGCTCCTGCACACGCTCAGTATTTAGCAGTCTTGGAGATGCCATTGAAATGGATAGCCGTTTATGGGTTAGATATAAACCCATACCAATATTGGGAAGCGTTTTGGAAAATCGCTCTAATGAAGTGTCCTGTGTGAGGTTGTAACTCTCAAGAAGTGATGGGTCTACTTCATAAGTATGCAAGCCTCCTTTCAGTCCTAAATAAAGATTCGTGTCTTTATCCAGCTTTAGCTTGTATGAATAATCCACTCCAACAAACGTACTTCTTTCAATAAACGTTTTGTCTTGAATCACATTTATCCCAAGACTAACATTGGACTTTGTGGGCAGGCTTACTCCAAAAATAAAGGTCTCTGGGGCATTGTCTATAGCGGACCACTGCGTTCTGTTTAATGCCGTGAATCTCATTTGCTCATGAATCCCTGACACGGCTGGGTTAAACACCTCTATAATTTCGTTATAGTGGGAAAACAAGGGCTCTTGCTGGGCTGAAGCAGTTAATGAATAGCCTAATGTAAAAATAAATACCGGTAGTTTCAAATAGTGTCTCATCTCTCTCATTATTTTGAAATATATAACCATCCTTCTTGTTCAAATGAACCATCTCCATTAAGATCCACGCGGTAATAATACGCAGCAGACTCCGGAAGAGAAATGTTGGTTATTCGTTTTGACCTGACATTAAAGTGTCCATTCCAGTCGTTTTGATAACCCGCTTTGTAAAATACTTCATCACCCCAACGGTTATACACAACAACAACGTTGTTCGGATGGTATTCGATGTTGTAAATCATCCAAGTATCATTTACTCCATCGCCATTAGGAGTTAACACCTGAGATACATATGCTTCTTCTTGCTCACAAACATCGCCCTTTCCATCGCGATCTTTATCGATTTGGTCCGGGTTGTAGAGCATCGGACAGTTGTCATCTACGTCAAGAATACCATCATTGTCATCGTCATCTTCACAAACATCACCAATACCGTCATTGTCATTATCCTCCTGGTTGGGATTTGAAATGTCAGGACAGTTGTCAATGTCATTTGTTATACCATCAGCATCTGTGTCTGGAACACTATTAGGATCTATCGGATCACTTCCTGAATTTAGCTCCAATTCATCAGAATATCCGTCGCCATCATCATCCGTATCAGCGTTGTTACCTGTGCCATCGCCATCGGTATCCGTATCCTCTGTTGGATCTAATGGGAAGGCATCTTCCGTGTCAGGTGTACCATCGTCATCATCGTCCGGATCGTTTGCATCGTTGATACCGTCGCCATCTGTATCCTCTCCATTGTCATTTGAACCATCACCGTCTGGATCTACATCCTCATCGTTAGGTATGCCGTCGCCATCTATGTCCAGATCTGCATTGTCTCCTGTGCCGTCTCCGTCCGTATCCATGTCTTCATCTGGATCTAATGGAAAGGCATCTTCCGTGTCAGGTGTGCCATCGTCATCATCGTCCGAATCTGCATTGTCTCCTGTACCATCTCCATCTGTATCCGTATCTTCGTTTTCATCTAATGGGAAGGCGTCTTCCGTGTCTGGTGTACCATCGTCATCATCGTCCGAATCTGCATTGTCTCCTGTGCCATCTCCATCTGTATCCGTATCTTCGTTTTCATCTAATGGGAAGGCGTCTTCCGTGTCTGGTGTACCATCGTCATCATCGTCCGAATCTGTATTGTCTCCTGTACCATCTCCATCGGTATCCATATCCTCTGTCGAATCTAATGGGAAGGCGTCTTCTGTATCCAAAGTACCATCATTGTCATCGTCCGGATCCGCATTGTCTCCCGTACCGTCATCATCCGTATCTGTGTCTTCGTCTGGATCTAATGGGAAGGCATCTTCCGTGTCAGGTGTACCATCGTCATCATCGTCCGGATCCGCGTTGTTACCTGTGCCATCACCATCGGTATCCGTATCCTCTGTAGGATCTAATGGGAAGACATCTTCCGTGTCTGGTGTACCATCGTCATCATCGTCCGAATCTGCATTGTCTCCTGTACCATCTCCATCGGTATCCGTATCCTCTGTAGGATCTAATGGGAAGGCATCTTCCGTGTCTGGTGTACCATCGTCATCATCGTCCGAATCTGCATTGTCTCCTGTACCATCTCCATCGGTATCCGTATCCTCGTTTTCATCTAATGGGAAGTCGTCATCTACATCAGGTGTGCCGTCGTTGTCGTCATCTTCGTCGCATACATTTCCAATGCCGTCGTTGTCATTATCTTCCTGTTGTGGGTTAGAAATATTTGGGCAATTGTCTTCTGTATCCAATACACCATCCATATCAGTGTCAGGGATAAAAACTGTAATTGTTTTGCTAATAGTACATCCAATAGAGTTGGTAAAGATCAACGTAGCTGTACCCTCTGCTACACCTATTACATCTCCAGATGCATTTACCGTGAATTTCTCAGTGTCTGAACTACTCCAAGTACCATCCGAATCAGAACCTGAAAAAGAAATAGTGTTTCCTACTGCTACCGCATCGTCATTTCCTGAAATTGATGGAGTTCTTACTGAAATTTCCTTTTGAGTTGTATACACAGTTCCACAAGAACCATTAGTAATAGAAGCTCTAAATGATGTAGTTTCTGTAATCGCTGGTGTTGTAAGAAGATTTGTTGTTTCTCCATTAATATCTGTCCAAGCACCTAAAACATACTGCTGCCATTGGATCGTACCTGTGTGTCCTGATATTGTCAAATCTACGGTCTCTCCGTCACATGTTGAATCGGAACTTGCTGAGATTGTACCAGCAACTGGTGTTTCAACTGCAATAATGGCTCCAGAAAAATCAGAATTCACAGAACCACAATCTCCTGTTACTTCACAATAGTAGTAGGTAGTAACCGGAACGCTAATTGTAGGAGTATATGAAGAATTTGTTCCCCCAACAATTTGTGTCCAAGTACCATTATATCCTTGATCTAAAGAATTTCCTACATACCATTGATAGGTAAGATTATCTCCAGAAGCAGCAACAGTAATTGGGTCAATAGTATCACCAATACAGAAAGTTTGACCTGTAGTTGAAGGCTGATTATTAATTACTGTCAAAGGATTAATCGTTAGCTGATAGGTAGATGTAAACGTACATCCGTTGGCAGTATAATCGTAAGATATATCTACTGTACCAGCAGTAACTCCCGTAACAACCCCATTAGAATCTATAGTAGCATCAGAGCTAGATGACGACCAGGTTCCCCCAGAAATAGTATGAGACAATGTTATTGTATCGCCTACACATACCTCAGAATCCCCAGATATGCCGATACCAGTATAATTCGAGCTAATACCGCTAAGAGCCATATTGTTTATAGTTCCATCAAAACCGTTTGATGAAGAATCGGTAGTAGTGGTACGTGAAGTATTATCACCATTAGGAGCGCCTTCATTAAACTTATAGTAAGCAACGAGACCAGTTTCATTTCCTGTAAGCTCTATATCTTTATTGCCAATAATTTCGGAAGCTGTTCTTTCTGTATTCCATAGACGCACTTCATCAATTTCTCCAGGGAAGAATTTATTTTCTGCAGGCCATGAACCAATTGTTAACGCTCGTGTATTGGCCGAAAAACCAGTAAAACTATTTTGAGACTTAACCAGGACCCCATTTTCATAGAATTTGAAAGTAGAGCCGTCATAAGTACCGGCTAAGTGAATCCATGTATCAACTGGGATTGTATTTGGTGAAGAAGCACCATCCCAATTACTATAGCCTTGCCCGGAAAATATTCGAGGCTTGCCATACTCAATATCCATTCCAAAACCTAATCCAGAACCTGCCCATTGAACCTTAGTTGCTACCCCCATTCGTAAAGAACCTACTGAGGTACCTGATTTAACTTTAACCCATGCTTCAATGGTGAATGCAGAAGTTGGGTTAAGAGCGGTGCTATTTGGTATGCTAATTTTATCATCAAACCCATCAAAACTCATTCTTTGAGCATAAACATCACCCGTTTGTACAGAACCTGTAACTGCTACTGTCTGAGAGGTAGCGCCAGTAGCAGATAATGACACATTACCAGAAACTGAACCTGTAGCTGCGGCAGTCATTCGAAGATATATGGTTGTTGAAGCCACTGAACCGCTTGATTCTTTAAGTGTTAGGGTACTCGAATATGTGGAGTCGTCTAAGGAGTATTCAAATCCACTTAATGCAGTAACTGTGATATCAGACACTAAGTTTGACCCTGAAACCGTAAAACTCTGAGAAGTCGAAACTGCTCCATTACATTTTGAAAAGGGAGTTAAAGACTCGGTTACTAAAATTGAAGGTGTTGCGATTACAAGTTCAGAATTAGTGGTATCAACAGCAGTACCAGAGTTAGAGGTTCTCGTTGTCGTAGCGGTCACGTCGTATGTCCCGGCTGAAAGGGCTGATGGAATCGTTAAACTCCAGCTTGTTCCATTTATTGTTAAACCGTTAGAAGTGGTGTATGTGGTTCCATTTACCTCAATAGACAAAGAGTCATCACCTCCTCTAGTACCTCCCCAAATTCCCGTAATTGTAGGAGTTGAATCACCTGTAGTTTGTGAATTAACTGATGGCGCAATGATCTGGTCTGAGGTCAAGTCGTCTAAACTAGACTTAATTACCACTCCTAACTCTTCCCAAGTCTTAGTCAAGTCGTCTGTTTGGTCATTCACCCCTCCAATGTCTCCATTCGCTGTTTGTGAGGTTGAAGTAAAAGTAAACAAAGCAATTACTGAACTTCCTGTAACTGATCCTAAACCAGCAGCCTGAGCGAAATCTGTAATACTTTGTTCTGTAAAAGCAAATTCAATCCAAGAATCTGTTTCATCATTGTCAATATCAGTATCTCCAGAAGTTACACTATATACAGAAATGAACGCATCTCTAGTAGTAAGCTTCTTCTCTACAGTGGCATTATTAGTAGAGTTCAACCACCCCGTTTGAGAAGGTGATGAACCATCCTTTGAAGGGTCAGATTTATGGTATGAAACGTAAGGTATATTGTCCTTAACATTTGCTTCAACAAATATGTCAGCACGATCATCATCGTCCACATCAAGCCCTAGGTAAAAAGATGTCCCCAATTTACCGTTAGCATGAGCAGCACCCATTCGCGCTCTGAAATAATAGACTTTATCCTGAGTTGGGCCTGTAGTAAAGACTAAATCTGCATTTTGAACCTGAATCATTGGGTAGGTTTCATTACCTACCAAGTCAGTGTCCTTAACAGCCTGCTGGTCGTCATTTGGATCAAACTTGTTGCTTTGGAATAAGGTTAACCAAGTTCCTGAGGCTTGTGGTGCAGATGAAACGGGGGCTACAACAGTTACTGTTTTCGTAACCGAACAACTCGTATTTGCAGTGTAAGTTATTGTGGTTGTACCAGCTGCAACTCCTGTAACTGTCCCTGAAGAATCTACCGTTGCAACATTTGTGTCAGATGAAACCCATGCAGCTGTAGAAGCCGCCATTCCGCTTCCTGTTAAGAAAATTGTTGCCCCAGTTAAAACTGAAGAGTCCCCTGAAATTGTTGGATTCTCACTTACCGTTCCAGAAACGTTGATATTCTGAGAAGTGGCTCCCTCAGATGAGAGAACAATATTACCGGTAGGTGATCCTGTTGCGGTTGATTTGAGTCTTGCATAAACTGTAGTAGAAGCTACAGAACCGGAACTCTGGGTTAAAGTTAATGTATCATAGAAGGTAGTGTCATCAAGAGAATATTCAAATCCGGATAAGGCTCCAATTGATATGTCTGTTGTCAAGTTGGATCCACTTACAGTAAAGCTTTGAGAATCTGATGCATTATTATCACAGGATGAAAATGTTAATGAAGATGAGCTAACACTTAATACTGGAGGTATTACAAACTTACTTATAGCTATTTGTATGGCCGAATAATGGAAATTAATCCAGTCTATTTTTCCATCATTATTTAAATCTTCTCCGAATGCAGACCCATAGCTACTCCCAGAACCAACATAATTAGAACTAAAATCAGTTCCTGTAATAAAACCGCTAGAATAACTATTTGTAGCAATTAAAACTCCATTTCCTGCATTAAAGTCAGAATTAATCAAATCTAATTTACCGTCCCCATTAAAATCTTTTGCATCAATATAGTATGACCAATTTGAAGAAGAGCCTGTGAGGTTAGAAATTGTTGATACAGGAAAATTATTACTATCTGCAAATGCGCCGCTACTATATTTGTTTGTGATTAATCTGACATCTCTGGTCCACTGCAAACCGACAATTATATCTAAAGTAGTATTACCATCGAGATCAGCCAATTTAATAGATCTCGTACTAGATGTAGTACCTATCGAAATTGGAGTTACAAAAGTAAAAGGGGTGATTAAACTATTATTGACTAATAGTGTGGCTGAAGTACCATGAGCTATAGCAATATCCGATAAACCATCACCGTTAAGATCACCAATATCAAAGTTTTGAATACTTGAATATCCTGTAATTGTTGATATAGTTGACACAACTAAATCACCATTTGAATCAGTTGAAGTAATTGGAATAATATTAACTGTATTCCCATTATAACCGACTGCCACTATTTCCTTCCATCCATCATTATTAAAGTCGGCAACCTTAACGGTCCTTACAGCACTACTAGCGGTAATAGTTTGGGCTATTTTAAACGAAATTGTGCTACTATTATCTACGGTATTATTTAATCGTATAGTAATATCACTATTGTTGTGTGTGGTAATTAAATCCGGCTTACCGTCATTGTTTAAATCAGCGAAAAACAAGTCCCTGGGACCCAAAGAAACATTAAAATCAAAGTAAGAAGAAAAATCTGATGCAGATACCGTTGAATTTGGAGAAGTACTGTTTACAAATACTCTAACACGAGAATTATTAAAATCTATTTTTGCAAGATCTAATTTACCATCCCCATTAAAATCTGCAATTCCCCCATTAGTTGTTGAATTACTCCATGTAGCTGAAGATAAAGGTAGTGCAAAACTTGCTTGAAAATCACTAGATACAATTGTCTGTGAATTTAAGCCTAAAACATGCAATAAACAAAATATTGTTAAAATTTTTGAAAAGAATATTTTCATGAGAAATTAGGTTTGGACTAGTAAAAGAAAGACGTTATATACATTAGAATTGTTTCCAAAATTATATTCATAAACATATTGTGATTTCACTCCGGGGCTTGAATTTTGAACAGAAATAGTTTTACAAAATGATAAAATTGGATTCAATAAATATGACTATTAAGAATAGTTTTTATAATTAGTTAAATTTTAACAACAAAAATCTAAAAAAATCAACTCTGAATGCAATATGATAATTTTATTTTGTGTGGTTTTTAAAAAACCAAACAAACTTTTTTTATTTTTGAAACCCAAAATGATTCTCTTATTTAAAAACTTGTTCCATTGCTATTCGCTATTTCTATACTATTGCTCATCGTAAAACTACTCCTAATTATGTATGGTTTAAATAAAAACAAGTCTAATTTGTTCTTTATTGGGTTTTTACTCACAATTAACCTTTACTTTTTATCACACATCTTTTGGGTAGAATTAAAAAACATCGAATTCAGTTTAGTGTTCGTTAACCACTTCACACCCCTCTATTATTTAACAGGTCCATTCTTGTATTTTTACATCAAATCCATCAACAATGGGGATTATGTTTTTAATCGTTATGACTTATTACATGGAATCCCTTTTTTAATACAGTTAATGGCAATTTCACCTTATTTATTTATGAGTATAGACAAAAAAATAGTGATTTTAAATACCCTTATTGTTAATCCAAGCTCAGCCATTAATTTGGAATTTAATTTTCTATTTAATCCAGTAGAAAACTTTTTTTTTCGGTTTCTATCTATCAGTACATACTTAATTTTAAGCTACAGGATAGTAATTATGAACAAATATTTAAGATCATATTATAGGATTACATATAGATGGCTTTTGTTACTATTAGTAGTTTTTTCTGTCTTGATAGTGTCCTATCTTACAATCATTGTTAACTTCTTTAAAAGCCCAGAAAATCTGTTCTGGATATTAAATGGCAGAATTGGGGTTATCACCATTTTCCTTTTAGCCATTATTGCTGTGCTGCCTCTTTTCTTCCCTCATATCTTATATGGAAATAGCATATTAAAAATGCAAGGAAAAAAACTCAAACCTGACCAAAAGTTGGAAACCCTACCAAATAAAAAAATGATCTCACTCTCGAAAAATATTATTAGCTATTTTGAAGAGAAAAAGCCCTATTTAGAGCCTAAGTTTACGCTTCCGCAGTTGGCAACAGATATGTGTGTGCCCGTTCATCATATTCAAAAATGTTTTAAAGAAGTGCACAAGACCACTTTTGTAGATTTTAAAACAGGATATAAAATCCAGTGGGCTTTGAAAGCTTTAAAAGATCCTTCTTTTAAAAATAATACTATTGAATCAGTTGGGGATTATGCAGGGTTTAACTCAAAATCACAATTTTATATCGCCTTTAAAAAACAAACAGGCTTGACACCTAAACAATACCTAAAAAAACATCAAGGGAAGTCGATTTAATCACCATCATATATCCCCTCAGCCCCTAAAACTACCCCTATGTTTAAAATTCATGGAGTTGTTTGAGAATATTAATGGTTTAATAGGCTTTGAACGGATCCCGATTTAGTCCTTTCCATTAGTAAAAATAAAAATCATCGTAAATAATTTATATAAATGGGTTACATATATAAATTTACCCATCGCTATAAATAGAAAAATGATTTTTTTTGGAATTAATAATATATAGTCAAAAAAATATTCCCAAAATAAAAAATTATTCTTGGGAATAAATAGTGACCTAAAGAGGATTACCTTGTGGTCCTCCAAAGCCCCGATTTGAAAATCATAAAAACAAAAAAAACTCAAGCAAGCTTGTCGATGTAAACCTTTCGTTACCTTTAAATTGGAAATAATTAATCTTTAAAAATTATATCTTAAACCCACTCCAATGGATAGTTTGTTTAGAGAATTATCATCATCTACATCAGTGGTTGTGCCTGCAAATGTAACTTCATTAATTCTTCCTATCAAATAATCTAAATTAACTGAGAATTTAAATCCCTTTGAAGTCCCAAACACCAAAGAATTGCCGAAAATAAAACCAGTACCACTATACTCATAATTAGAAGAAACTCTGACATCTACATCTTTAACTCCTTTTAAACCGAGTGCTATTTGTGGTTTAAAATCCCACGAAACTTTTTCTGAAAGATTGGTAGTATACATTGGACCTAGTCCAAAATAAACAACTCCGATTGTTGAATCATATAAACCTTCCTGTTGAGTATGTCTAGAAGAAAACATGTTTAGAGTAGCTCCCCAATTTTCTGAGAAACGATATCCAAAATTAATGAAGCCAAGTTCAAGACCTGAATTGATATCGTCAGCAATATCCCCCCCTGGGATAGCTAAACCTAGAGACACCCCTAAATAGACTTTAGATTCTTGTGAATAACCCAGTGAGGTTATTAGTAAAACTGTTAAAATTAAAAATATTTTTTTCATGTTCAATTAAATTTGATTAGATCACAAATATATTTGATAAATTATTTATATTTAGTTCATATTTGGTACATTTATAATACATAGATAAAGACCCACTCAAAAATGATTCATCAACTTAAAGTGAATGTTGAAAATAAATGCGGATTTAGCATAAAAAATCGTGGGGACTGTGTTCGCCTGACTAGCTTAATTATGCTTGAAACAGGAATAGATCTAAGTTACAATACCTTGAGAAGATTTTTCAATTTAGTAAAGAGTACCAAACCTCATAAAAGCACTCTTGACATACTTTCAAAGTATACTGGATATGAAAGTTACGTTAATTTTTGTTCAGTGTATCCAGAAAAAAAGAGTTGGGACGCATATCAAAAAGTTTATGAAAAGATAGTTAAAAACCCAATAAAAGCCTTAAGGTTAATAGAGGAAGAATTTGAAAATCCTGCTGATTACAATCAGTTGCTAATAACACTCATCGGCGGTTTAACCGTTATGAAGCGATTAGAAATCTTGAAAAAAGTATTTGACTCAGAACTCCTTAACCCAGAGCGATTTAATTATTCGGAAATTTTATATTTTGGAAATTGCGTTGGACCAATGTTTAGACAAATGAGAATCAATATCTCACTGCTTCTATCAACAAAATATTTTACTCCAATAGTTTTCAATTCATTCATAGATATTTCTAGTCTCAACGGAAATTATGGAAACTTCACCAAAAAAATTAATGCAATCACAACAGATAAAGAACAACATCTTTTTACAAGCTGTATTCTTGAGCTACGAAGTTTTTTAAATACTAAAAAAATATAAAAAGTAATTACCTCACTAAAAATTGATGAAATTCATCCAATACTTTACGGACGGTATGCAGGTATTGCAATTTTAGATAGTAATGAGTCAAATAAGCCAGATAAAGCGCTTCAGTTTTTAAATCAAATCTCAGAACGGGAAAACAAAATCGATTATTTGTATGAATTTATATTTGCTTGCATTCTAGGAAGAGAAGTAGGCATTCTTAAACTTATTGAAAAAAAAATGATGAATTACAAAATTTCAAAACCGTATTATCAGGAATATCATTACAGCCTTTTTGAACTTAGGGATGCAATTCTTTTATTGGAATCGGGTCAAAATATTGATAAAGAAATAGACCACTTAAAAGAAAAAACAATGTTTAGGAATAGTCATCGTGACTTTATTGAAGTTATTATTAGCATATTGGAGTATCACAACTCAGGTAAAAACGAAGCAAAGCATAAAAACTATACAAATTTGTCTCAAAAAGTAAATTACCCCATTTTTGATAAGGCTTATTGCTTTAACTATTTTGATTCATAGTATACTCCCTAAGGTCAGTGGAGTTAGAACAACACGGGTTGGGAAAACAACTAAAAGCGAAAAGAACCTAAATATCGGTCAATTATCTGTCAATTGTCTGTCAAATTTTATATGTTTACAGCGTTCTTTGATGTCTTTTAGTATTAAGTGAGGATTTTCTTTTAAGAGTTTTCACAACAGGTTTGGCGCATAAAAAAAGCTTACATCTCTTTAAAGCTTTTGCTCCTCCTCTTGGGCTTGAAAAAGTATTTCAGCTATAATAAAAATATTTGCCTAGCACTATTTCTTAATTTCATTTGTATTTCAGAACATTTAAATTTTTTATAGTTCAATTAAAATAAATTAAGTTTAAAGCAACAATAAAATTACACATACTATTTTTTAAAAAATTGAGGTTAGAAAAAATTACCTGATCCATATTTGATGAAAAGTATGTTTTGAATAATCATTGGGATAATCATCTACCTCCCATCTACTCCCTGATCCTTTTATTCCCCAATGGTATG
>JGI26088J50261_1000134_pt1 | contig 43753 bp, 39 predicted proteins | sample SaaInl1SG_22_DNA_FD_50261 | JGI IMG/M metagenome (IMG submission 50261)
CCACCAATTTCACAGATCCAAGGAGAGAGCGGATATGAATCACCGTGTTCAATGCGGCAATATTCAGGTTGCGTCTGAGCTATACCAGTTCATTACAGAAGAAGCACTACCCGGCACCGGGCTTGATGCCACAGCCTTCTGGAGTGGAGTGGATCAACTGATTCATCGTCTCACACCAATTAATCGGGAACTCCTTGCGGTCCGCGACGCATTGCAAGAAAAAATCGATGCCTACCACCAAGCACATCGTGATGATGCATTTGACTTCGGGGCATACAAAACGTTCTTGCAAGAAATTGGGTATCTGTTGCCAGAACCGCAGGATGTGCAAGTCACAACCACACAAGTTGACGCAGAAGTTGCTACCACTGCGGGGCCACAATTGGTCGTGCCTGTGATGAATGCACGCTATGCACTAAACGCGGCCAATGCGCGCTGGGGCAGTTTGTACAACGCGCTGTATGGCACTGATGCCATCAGTGATGCCGACGGTGCTGCAGCCGGTGACGCTTACAACCCCACACGTGGCGCTAAAGTGATTGCTTTCGCCAAGGCATTTTTGGACCAAGCAGCTCCGCTTACCAGTGGAAGTCACGCTGACGCTACCGCATACCNGATCGAAAATGGACAACTGATCGTCAACACGGACGCGGGCTCGGTGTCACTGAAATCAANCGAGCAACTGATCGGCTATCTTGGNGATGCGGCTGNGCCAAGTGCNGTTGTGCTCAGACACAATGGGTTGCACTTCGAAATTCAAATCGATGCATCCAGNGAAATCGGCCAAGCGGACGCTGCTGGAGTTAAAGACATCCTTATGGAGTCGGCTCTGACCACCATCATGGACTGCGAAGACTCCGTTGCAGCGGTCGATGCGGCCGACAAAGTGTTGGTATATCGCAACTGGATGGGCTTGATGAACGGTTCGCTCAGCGAAACGGTGACAAAAAGCGGAAAGCAATTCACACGTACCCTGAACCCAGACCGCAAATACACAGCAGCCAATGGCACAGAGACGGTCACACTTCCTGGGCGGGCATTGATGTTTGTCCGAAATGTCGGCCATTTGATGACTAATCCAGCCATTCTTGATCAAGACGGGAATGAGGTCCCTGAGGGCATTCTCGATGGTATCTTCACGAGCTTGATGGCCATTCATGACCGCAACCGCTCAGAAAACCAAAATTCACGTACCGGCAGCGTGTACATTGTGAAGCCGAAAATGCACGGCCCCGATGAAGTCGCCTTTGCCAATCGGTTATTTGGTGAAGTTGAGGATTTACTCGGCCTACCCCGCTTCACACTGAAGATGGGCATCATGGATGAGGAGCGTCGTACTACAGTCAACTTGAAAGCGTGCATCAATGCAGCATCTGATCGTGTTGTCTTCATCAATACTGGATTCCTTGACCGCACCGGCGATGAAATGCACACCTCCATGCAAGCAGGACCCATGATCCGTAAAGGCGATATGAAACAATCCACCTGGATCGGTGCCTACGAGAACTGGAATGTCGATATTGGCCTAGAGTGCGGCTTACAGGGACGCGCGCAAATCGGCAAGGGCATGTGGGCGATGCCAGATTTGATGGCGGCCATGCTTGAACAAAAAATTGGACACCCGAAATCTGGTGCCAACACGGCGTGGGTGCCCTCACCCACTGCAGCCACACTGCACGCACTGCACTACCACCAAGTGAACGTTTTTGCCCGCCAAGACGAACTGAAGGGGCAGCGCCGCAACTCAGTTGATGAAATCTTGACCATTCCTGTGGCGACAAATCCAAACTGGACCGATGCCGAAATTCAGGCCGAACTGGACAACAATGCACAGGGTATCTTGGGCTACGTGGTCCGCTGGGTAGATCAGGGCGTTGGCTGTTCAAAAGTGCCCGACATCAACAATATCGGCTTGATGGAAGACCGCGCCACATTGCGAATCAGCTCGCAGCACATCGCAAACTGGCTGACACACGGGATCACCACACGTGATCAAGTCACAGAGACCATGCAGCGCATGGCCAAGGTGGTCGATACGCAGAATGCCGGCGACCCACTGTACCGTCCAATGGCTCCAAATTTTGACCAATCGATCGCTTTTCAAGCTGCGATGGAACTGGTCATCAAGGGTGTGGAGCAACCGAATGGATACACCGAGCCAGTCCTGCACCGCCGTCGCCTCGAGCTGAAAGCAGCGCATTAGTCTGTCTTGACACAGCCCCCGGATGGCGCATAGTGAGCGCATCCAAGAATAAAAAGTCCGGGGGTCACTGTGCGTATTTTTTGCTTTCTTTGGTGGTGTCTCGCGTGCTCTTTGGCGATAGCCAATTCACACCAAGCGGCGAGCCCCGAGCCGCAACAAAGCGCCACCAACTTCCCGACCTTTGTGCTACCTGATTGGTTCAAAGTAAGTTTTCTCGATCTGTCCGAAGACAATGCGGAGGCAGCCGAGGAAAATAAGCACCTGATGGTCATGTTCTCGCAGGAATTTTGTCCATACTGCAAGGCCATGATCGAAAAGAATCTGACGCAATCCTCAATTCGTGATCAGTTCGACCAGCACTTTGACGTGGTCTCATTAGACATTTGGGGCGACCGTGAGGTCTACGGTCTCGATGGTGACCGAACCACGGAGAAAGAAATCGCCCGCGCACTGGATGTGCAATTCACCCCCACCTTGATCGTATTCGACGACAAAGGCCAATCGATACTGCGCCTCAATGGCTATGTGTCGCCAAATGATATGCGTGTGGCAATGGATTTTGTCAGCAGCCGCGCGTATCAAACAGAGACGATTTTTGACTATTTGGCAAAACAACGGCCCGCCGTGCGAACCCCTCTAAATACCCAGCCCTTCATCGCGAGTGATGACGACCTTAGAACCAATGGGCAAATCACTGCGATTCTGTTTGAGCAAACCGAATGTCCAGACTGCGACACCTTTCATCGGTGCGTACTTTCATTACCACAGGTTCAAGCCGCCTTTGCGCCCTTTCACACAGTGCAACTCGATATTTGGTCAAATCAACCCATTACTACGCCACGTGGAGAGCAGATGACGGCAAGACAGTATGCTCAACAGATGCAAATTGCGTACGCACCCACACTGGTGTTGTTGGACGGTGAAGGCGAAGAAGTGATCCGCGCCGAATCGCAGCTGCGAAACTTCCACACCGAAGCCTTGCTCGAATTTGTTTCAGATGCCGTCTATGCCCGGGAACCGAATTTTCAGCGATACATCGAAGAACGGGGTGATCGCATCCGAGCAGCAAACAATCAGGTGCGTATCCTGGGGTCGCGCGATGTGTGTCCCGAACTGTAGAGACACCGAGGTTCCATTGGGCGTATACTTGGGGTTCAAGGCAGGGGCGCTTCGGCTGAGATGTACCCTTTGAACCTGATCCGGTTAATACCGGCGTAGGGAGTCCAGATCTTCAAATACGCACCGCGGCTGTTGATCTCCTGCCAAGTCTTGGACCCCAGGAGGTCATATCATGATTCGCAAGTGTTTTTACCAACGCGTTAAACGCGCCATTTTTACCGGCATACTCAGCGTCACCGCTTCTGTTGCTCATGCTGAGTCAGTGACGGTCTTACTTGACTGGTTTATCAATCCAGACCATGCACCGATCATCGTTGCAGAAACCCGTGGGCTGTTTGCCAAGGCAGGACTTGAAGTAACACTCGTTGAGCCAGCAGATCCCTCACTGCCGCCCAAGCTTGCAGCCGCAAAACGCGCCGATCTTGCGGTCAGTTATCAACCGTCATTGATGGTGGATTTGCAAAACAAGCTCCCTCTGGTGCGCGTTGGCACATTGGTTCAATCTCCTCTGAACTCGCTCGTGGTCCTCGACAACAGTCCGATCAAAACCATTGCTGATCTCAAAGGGAAGACCGTCGGNTTTTCAGTCGGCGGATTTGAAGACGCTATTCTCGGCGCCATGCTGGAAACTCACGGCCTGACCCTTAACGACGTGACGCTAGTCAATGTGAACTTTGCTCTATCGCCATCACTTTACAGTGGCCAAGTGGATGCCGTTATTGGCGCGTTCCGCAACTTTGAATTGAACCAAATGCAACTGGACGGCCGTCCCGGACGCGCATTTTTCCCAGAAGATCATGGCGTACCAACTTATGAGGAATTGATCCTGGTAGCACACCCGGAATTGGCCGTGAATAACAAAGTCGAGCGTTTTTTGGACACGCTTGATCAAGCGACACGACTGATTCGAGAGGACCCTGAAGGCACCTATCGCGACTTCGTTGCATACAAACCAATGGATTTGGATAACCCCCTGAACCGGGCTGCTTGGTTTGATACTTTACCGACCTTTGCACCGAATGTACGGGCAACAAACCCACAGCAGTGGCAACAGTTCGCAGAGTTCATGCAAAAGCGCGGTTTAATCAGTACACTTCCCGACCCGAAACGCTACTTGTACATGCAACCAAAATGATCGAAACCGTCTTCGCGGTCCTGGCTCCTATTCTGGCCCTTGGGCTGATTGGATTTATTGCCACCCGCGCCGGCTACTTCCAACCCTCCCACCGGGAGGGTTTAACCAAATATGTATTCGATGTTGCTGTTCCCATGCTGTTATTTTCAGCGTTGGTTGAACTCGAGCCTCCACAAGCTTCGACAGGCGACCTCTTCCTCAGCTATTACAGCCCACTTTGGACGGTATTTTTGATTGCGTTCGTGTGCGCTTGGCGACTTTTAAACCGCCCACTCGTTGATTCACTGGTTATTAGCCTTGGGGCTTCATTCTCCAATGCCGTTCTTTTAGGGATTCCCCTGATCCCACGCGCGCTCGGAGAGGAAGCACTGTTTCCTCTGTTCCTCTTGATCTCGGTGCATGGGATCACTGTCTTTACTGTGGTCACCGTGGCCATCGAAATCGCCCGTGGTCGTGATGCCGGGTTATCAAAACTACCCTTACAAGTGGCCAAGGGATTATTCTCAAATCCATTGATCGTGGCCCTTGTGTTGGGCTTTATGTGGAAGATGACCGATATTGGGTTGCACCCTATCGCTCTGGAAATGTTTCAGTTAGCAGCAACCAGCATCACACCGGCAGCACTCTTTGTACTGGGAAGTTCGTTGGCGAGTTATCACATCAGTGGTTCCGTTGCTCCAGCAATCCTGATCACCATACTCAAGAACCTTGTGCATCCGACACTGGTCTTTCTACTGGGCAGCTATTTNCAGTTGGAGTCCTTGTGGCTGTCTGTCGCCGTGCTTCTGGCTGCCACGCCCACGGGCATGAACCTGTATCTCTTCGCGCACCGCTACCAGGTGCCATTGGCCACCGCGACAACCAGTATCTTTGTTTCCACCGTAGCCGGAATCGGCTCGCTTTCGCTCGCTATTGCATTTGTTCAAAGCCTTTAAGGCTCGATCACAATGGCCCGAAAGTCGTTCACATTGGTGCCGGTCGGGCCTGGAATCACCGACTGACCGAGAGCGCGAAAAAAACCATGTGCGTCCTGTCGGAGCAACGCTTCTTTGCAACTGAGACCCGCCTGCTCAGCGCGGCTTAGGGTTCCTGAGTCCACATAGGCGCCGGCAATTTCAGCCGCACCATCCACACCGTCGGTATCGCACACAATGGCAGAAATCCCTGGCTCCCCATTGAGCGCATGCAAAAGCGTCAGCGCAAAGTGCGCATTGGGGCCACCCACACCATCGCCAGTGACTTTTACTGTAGTTTCGCCCCCTGAAAGCAAGCACAGCGGGCGGCTCAAACGCCCGTGACGACGCTGCCAGAGCGCTGTCTCAGCCATGACCCGAGCGACGGTCTCGGAATCTCCTTCGATTGCATCTCCCAGAATCCAGCAGTCCATACCGCCGGCCTGAAATACAGCCTGTGCGGCTAGCAGAGACTGCGAAGGCGCAGCCACGATCTTAGTTTGCACACGGGCAAAACAAGGGTCAGACGGACTCGGAGTTGCATACCGTAGATCGTCAAGCCAGGGCTTCAGGCGCTCTCGCAGGTCAATCTGATGTCGCTCGAGAACAGCAATTGCATCGGCTTGGTTAGTGTGAGCGGGCACTGTGGGTCCAGAGGCGATAAATTCGACATGATCACCGGGAATATCAGACACCAGAAAATTTACAATCTGCGCCTTGGTCGCTTGAGCGAGTCGTCCGCCTTTGACCAGAGACAATTGTTTCCGCACTGTATTCAGCTCAGAAATACTGGCACCCGAGGCCAACAGCGCACGGTGCACTTGTAACTTGAGATCAAACGGCATGCCGGGCAATGGGGCCGACATCAGCGCTGAACCACCACCGGAGATAAGGCACACCAATCGATCGCTCGGACCCAAGCGTTCTGCCAAGTCTATGGCCGCTTCGGCAGCCTCTTGACTACCGGCATCTGGCACTGGGTGCGATGCGCGAATAACTCGCCAACCTGTGCGAACCTGGTGTCCATTGGGAATTACACACAAGCCCTCAGCGTCTGGCAGACAAGCCTCGGCAATAGGAGCCTGCGCTGAGGCTGCTTTGCCCACAACCAACACAGCTGTCCGTCCGGCAATGGTTGGTAAGGCACGCAGGTGAGGAATCAAACACTCCGCTTTGGCCGCGTCGACAGCCGCCATAAAACCCTGATGCAGCAGATCCTTCACGCTCACGCAGAGTCTACTTGCTGGTCTTCAATGGTATTCGGCAGTCGTTCACGAATAACCCCGATCAACAAACCGCCAAAAACCATTGCGGATATGAATAGGGATGGTGACCGCATCACATACTGGATCACCGGCAATACGACGGCGACTAAGAACACCAAAATAATCAGTGCAAGACCAATCCAGTCACCCACTAGGCCAGACCACAAACGTTTGAAGCCAAACACCGCCAAGGTCATCCCAGTCGTCCACGCGACCAGCCCGTAGGCTAGCGACGACGGATAGTAATGCTGCAATGTAAGGCACCCAAACACCACCACCAAGCACGCAATCGCATACGTGGAGGCATGGATTCGGCGCATCAAAAAGCCAGGGCGAGGATAGTCAAGGCCATGACCACCAACATCAATGCGAATCCGGTGTCCCCGTGCGTGAGTTCTTTCAAAATTTTCATCAGGCTTCTCCTTTGGAGCGCATGTTATACCAGAAATTTCTGCTGATTTGGACGGTCAAAGTGGATGACGTGCGGCGTCGATAAGGTCTTTCGCAATGCGCGCCATATACAAATTTTCATCGGTCGGAATCCGCAAGACGCGAATTTGGGAATCGCGCGTATTGAGATGCTCATCCTGTCTCTCATTCGCCACTTGATCCAACTGAAGTGGCAACCAGCGCGCCAATCGATCACACACTTTTTGACGGATTGATATCGAGTTTTCACCGATTCCGGCGGTGAAAACTATTGCATCGACCCCCCCTAATACTGCAACCAAAGCACCGATCTCAGCGTTGATTCGGTAACTGAAATAATCAAGCGCAAAAGCGGCCTCATCGTCAGCGGCACTCTCGAGCGTCCGCACATCACTCGAAACACCAGACAGTCCCTTCAAGCCACTGTCGTAGTACAAAAGATGCTCAACCGCGTCCACAGACCATCCATCCTGTGCAATCAAATGCAGCACCACACCGGGATCCAGTCGACCGCAGCGACTCCCCATCGGCAGGCCTTCCACAGCCGTAAATCCCATCGTCGATGCCACTGAAGCGCCGCCCTGAACAGCGCAAATCGAAGCTCCATTGCCAAGGTGACAAATAACCACGCGTGCATCAGACGCAAGACCATACGCACCCAATTGGCTCACGATGTAGGCATAGGACAAGCCATGAAATCCATACTTCCGAATGCCTCGCTCAAACAAAGCTTGGGGGAGTGCATAGTGCGTCTCCAGTGCACTCTGATTCGCATGAAATGCCGTGTCAAAACAGGCCACCTGCAACACGTCGGGATAATGCACTGTCATCGCATCAATGGCCGCCAAATTGACAGGTTGATGCAGTGGCGCCAAGTCCACCAAGTCGTTCAACTGCTCGCGAATTGAGTCCGTCACCACGACCGGCTCGCGAAAGGAACCGCCGCCATGCACCACACGATGCACAATCGCATGCGGCGCTTCATGTATCTGGTCCGCGAGGAATTCGGCAACTACCTGCACAAGAGACATGACTGCGTGAGAATCTTTCACAACAGGGCATCGGGTTGCTATAGCCTGCCCAGCTACATTGGCTTTTAAGACAATCTCGGTGTCTTGCAATGCAACTTGACCCGAGACCATTGCGGCCAAATCCTCACCATAGACTGAAAATTTAACGCTCGATGAGCCCGCATTAATGACGAACAACACGTCAGCCACCCGACCGATACTGATGCACAATCACTGCCAATGCACAGGAACCCAGCCGCGACAATTCATCATCTGCGCGACTGGTGAGAATTACCGGTAAACGCAAACCCATAACAACCCCAGAGCCCTCTCCGTGGGCTAAATACTCAAGCTGTTTTGCCAGCATGTTGCCGGATTCAAGATCAGGAGTGACTAAAATATCTGCGTGTCCAGCCACTGGAGAATCAATACCCTTAATACGGGCTGCCGTTTCAGACACGGCATTATCAAATGCCAAAGGCCCATCCACGATGCCGCCTGTGATCTGACCACGCAGTGCCATGGTGCACAGCGCAGCCGCATCCAAAGTAGAGGGAATGGTTGAGGTCACTGTTTCCACCGCGGACAGTATCGCTACTTTAGGTTCAGTGATTTCCAAAGCATGGGCCAACTCGATCGCATTTTGTACGATGTCGCGCTTCGCTAACAAATTGGGCGAGATATTAATTGCCGCATCCGTGATCAACAATGGTCGGGGATAAGTAGGCACATCAAATACAAACACATGACTAACACGACGCTCTGTTCTAAGCCCCGAATGTTCTGACAATAATGCGGCCATCAGTTCGTCAGTGTGCAAACTCCCCTTCATCACCGCGTCAACCTGATCTAACTGACACAGCTCAACTGCGCGTTGGCAGGCCGCATGGGAATGCGCGACAGATTCAATATCAATCCCTGACAGATCAAAGTCGCAGGCATCGGCCACTCCCTGGATCTTTGTTAACGGACCGATCAAAACCGGCTCAATCAAGCCTTGTGCATGTGCACTCAAAGCACCTCCTAAGGACACTTCATCACATGGATGCACGACAGCAACACGGATGGGTCGATATGCAGTGGCCCGCTTTAGAAGGTGTGTAATTTGGCGTCGCTCGTTAAAAAAGACATCGGGCAACTCAACAATTTCCGATTCAATTTTCTCAGTGGGCGCAACCACCACAGCCTGACCCGAAAGCACCTGTTCACCGGCTTGGTTCACAACATCACAGGCAAACGCTACCTGAGCCTCGGCTCGCTTTTCCGCCACCGTGACCGTCACCGTTAGCGCATCGCCAATGCGCACCGGTTTGTGGAAATCCAATGTCTGACTGACATACACCGTGCCAACACCTGGCAGTTCAGTACCCAAGACAGTCGAGATCAGTGCACCACCCCACATGCCATGCGCAACAATGTCGTGGAATCGGCTGGATTTTGCATTATGTGCATCCAAACTGACTGGATTCACGTCACCGGTCATCACGGCGAATAACCGAATATCATCCATCGTGAGTCGCTTCTCGATCGAAGCTGACATACCGACAGTGAGTTCATCAAAGGGGGTATTAGTGAGACGAGTAATGGGTGTCATGCGAGTCCCTGCGACGACTAATTTCTTGCAGTGCACAATAAGATGAAGTCATCTGCATGACAACAGATCAAATCGCGGCGTGGCAGGTGATCTGAATCAAGAACAACTAAAAAGGCCCGGTTAAACCGGGCCTGAGCTGCTTAAGACTGGCTCTCAATCAAATGACCCGTCTCAATCGCGATGCTCCGAGGCTTGAGCGCCTCTGGTAACTCACGATACAACTCGACGTGCAGCAGTCCATGCTCCATGCGCGCGCCCTTCACGAATACGTGATCAGCCAACTGAAATTTCCGCTCGAAATTTCGATTCGCGATTCCACGGTGCAAAAACTTCCGTTCAGCGACATCTTCATCCTCAGATTTCTGCCCGGAAACCGTGAGCTCATTCTGTTTTGATTCAATAGTCAACTCAGAGTCTTTGAACCCAGCAACAGCCATCGTGATTTGGTATCGATCTTCGTCGACCACCTCGATGTTGTAGGGGGGGTAACCCGCGCTTTCTAGGCGGTTCGCGTTTTCAAGCATTCCGGCCAAACGATCAAAGCCGATAGCTGTGCGGTACAGGGGTGATAAATCAACAGTCATGAGATCCTCCTAAAGCGATCTATTTGCCCTTCATCAGACAGGGCCATGGTTTACGAGACCCAACATGGCGTCTCACCATTAAAAGTAGGTGCCAAAGACTCTTTTTCAAGTCCCAAATGCAACCTAAGATCGTGACGGGTTCAAACGTATCTCACGTTTCCGACCTGTCAGGTAATACAACACCGGAACAACGAAGAGGGTCAGTACAGAACTGAAACCAAGTCCCCAGACAATGGCGGTTGCCACAGGGCCCCAGATAAGCGAATCGCCACCCAAGCCTGCCGCCAGAGAAAACAGACCCGCAATAGTAGTGAGTACGGTGATCACGATCGGCACCACACGACGGCGGCCTGCATACAAGGTGGCGTGTTTCAAACTCATGCCCAAACGCAACCGATCATTGGCGGCACTAATTAAAACAATGGCCGAATTAACGGCAATGCCAGCTAATGCAACGACACCATACAAGGTGTACAAAGACAACGGGTTCGACGTCACAAACAAGCCCAGCACGACACCGGTAAAGGCCAGAGGAACCGTGACTAAGATCAGCAATGGCTGCCCATAGCTCTTGAACTGAGTGCCGAGAATCAAATACATCACCCCCAGACCAAACAAAAACAAGACACCAATCGAGTCCAAGCTTTCTTGGATATCATCCAACTCGCCGGAAAAGTCCAAGTTGACGTTGGGATAGCTCATTTTCAGAGACTCCCACGCAGCCATGACAGCCAAATTCGCAGCCACTGTGTCAGTGACCTCTGCATCGATATCCGCTTCGACTGTGATGGTGCGTCGGAAGTTATAGTGACGAATCGTACCAAGTGCATCCACGCGTTCGACCTGCACAAGCTCCGCCAAAGGCACCAAGCCTCCGGCACTGCTCGGCAACTGTGCTGCCAACAACCGCTCAGGCGACGACATGGAGCGCGGATCAGCAATCACGCGAACATCTACTGTCTCGCCCTCGTCCTGTACTGTGGCCACCACCTCGCCATTAACCAGCATCCGTACATTGCGCCCAATCTCTGTGGGACTTAGCCCAGTTCGCGCGATCTGATTCGCATCAAATTGCAAATCCAGAGCCAAACGACCATCAGAGGCGTCGTCGGTAATGTCTTTGACTCCGGCTGTAGCCCTGAGGATCTGTTTGACTTCATCCGCTGCCCTGCGCAGCTCGGTGAACTCGGATCCGCGCACTTTGATGGAAATAGGCATCGCCGAGGGTGGACCACCCGCCAATTCAAGGAACGTCACCCGAGTTGGACCAGGCACGCGCTCAACAGCCCCACGCATGCCCTCAACAATATCTGTGACCTCCCGCCCGTTGGGTTGAAGCCCGACTAAAATCTGCCCCAGATGACTGCCACGCAACGGTTCTGTCTGCGTGAATTGTTGGCCGACATAGGCCACCATGCCGCGCGCTTCACCAGGCTCAAGGTGNGCTTTCACAACCTCCTCAGCACGCAGNGTCATCTCAAGCGTTGTCTCGAGTCTTGCGCCGGGTTCAGTGTCGATATTGACGTAGAACACGCGAATCGGATCGGACGCAAAAAAGTCCGCTCGAATCTGTCCAGTGGCTAACAACCCCACCGAACCCAAAAATGCCGCTGCCGCAATGCTGAGTGTCACCATCGGGCGTCGCAATGCACGCACCAAAATATGCGTNTAGGCATGTCGAATCCCGCGATTGAACCGAGTTCGAAATTGTTGCATCCGCCCTTCAGAATTCAAACGCATGCCGGCACTCAATACATGACCAGGCAACATCCAAAAGGCTTCAATCAAACTNATTAAGAGAGCGATGGAAACCACCAAAGGAATCACCATCATGAACTTGCCAAGAATCCCCGGAAGCAGCATCAGTGGCATGAATGCGGCCACTGTCGTTAACACCGCTGCCGTCACAGGAGCCGCGGTCTCACGTAACGCATCCATGATGGCGTCCAGACCATGCGCGCCACGCTCAACGCGATAGTAGATCGCCTCAACAACAACCACCGCATCATCCACTAGCATCCCAAGGGCAATCACAACGCCCAATAGCACAGTGACATTAAGCGTTTGACCTAAACCGCCGAGGATCCAAAAGGTGGCGGCCAGAATGAATGGAATACCAATCGCGGTCAGGGTGGCGATTTTCAGTCCAAGAAACAGCCAGGCCACAGCCAACACCAAGAAAAGTCCAATCAGTGCGTTGTTTTGCATGATCGACAATGCGTTACGCGTCGGAATGGTCTGATCATCAATCAACACCAATTGCGTGCCCGTTGCCGTTTGCAACGCGTTGCGCGCAACGAGATAAGCCTTGACCTCATCCACCAGATCCAGAGTGTTGGCATTCTCTGCCTTCATCACAGCCAGCAAGACAGCTGGCTGCCCATCATACCGAACCAACTCGGAACGCTCCGCCTGAGTGCGAGTCACCTGTGCGACATCTCCCAGTCGGATACTGCCCCCACGACCCAATATCGGAAAATCATTGAGTGCTGCAGCATCTGTGGATTTACCTTTTAAGCGCACAAGCCAGTTGTTGTCGCCCACGGATAATTCACCTGCGGCCAGATCTTGAAAGTAGGTTGCCACGGTATTGGCCACATCACTTGGGGCCAGATTTCGAGAAGCCAGTTGGACTGGGTCGAATTCAATCCGAATCTCAGGATCGCCGATTCCTTGCATATCAATGCGGTCAATACGGCGCCACCGCTCCAGTTCTTTTTCGATTAAAACAGCCTGCTTCCTCAGACTGTCATCATCACCAGAGCCCACCAGCGCAAGGGTGGCGGCAGGAAACGCGTTCGATGAAGTAATCTCAATAAACACAGGATCAACTGCTTCGCTCGGGAATTTGGCTTCAGCCGAGTTAACCTCACGACGAAGATCAGCCAAACGCCTTTGAAAAACGGCATCAGAAACATCCTCAAAGCGCACCAGAATGGAGGATTGCCCTTCACGCGAATAACTGGATACAAAATCAAGATCGTCGACTCGCTGGATAGCTTCTTCCACGGGGTCGGTTATTTGACTCTCAACATTAAGTGCAGACGCACCAGGCCAGGCGGTCACAATCACAATCCAGTTGAAATTGATGGTGGGATCCTGTTGCCGGGGGAGTGACCAGTATGACAGCGCACCCATCGCCAGCACCAAGACGAAGGTGAGGTTGGTGAGGACTGGATTACCAATCAGAACTCGGGCAAACCCCATCATGGATTGACGACCACTGTCTCTCCGTCACGTACACGAAACCGTCCATCACGAATCACCAACAGATCAGAGGGAAGATCCTGCACATCGACCGGCTGGCCAAGCGCCGCTGTCGGTCGCGGCATAAATCGCGCCTCGGCTCCGTCGACCACCATAATACCCAATTGACCCGATCGCTCGACCAGGTAATTTGTATTTAAACTCAACGTCTCGTTCTGAATGCGGACCCGTCCTGGCACACCCGGCTCTAACTGCGCAGGCGGCCCCACGAAACGCACTAACCGTGTACCCGAATCGGTCTCCACAGAGCGCGCGGCCGATTGCAGCTGGATCTCCACATCGCCAAGCGCTGAGGTAAAAATGACGCGCTGCGCCGTGCTCGGCAACACATCCAGTGGCAACCTCGCGCGCACTTCGACCGCTTGCGAAACCAGTTCCATGATTGGCGTACCGATTGCGACACGGGTCCCAACAGAGGCCATTTCGCGTGCAACGACCGCATCAAAGGGCGCAATCACTTCACATCGAGTTGTCTGTAATTTGGCTTCTTCCAAGCTCACAGTGGCTTTGGCCAGCCGACGCTCTGCCAGCACGACATCGGTCGCGCGACTGTCTTTCAGTTCTTCACTGGCAATGTTGCTCTCGGCAAGTTTGGCAATCCGCTGAGCTTGGCGGCGTGCAAATGCCAGCTGCTCGATCGCCTCAGCCCGGACCTCCGAGGCCAGCGTTTCAGTAAGCCTTGCATCGCGGCAATCCAATGAGACCAATGCTTGGCCTCTGCGCACAGCATCACCAACGCGCGCATGGATGGTCAGAATCTCAGACCCAATCCCTGCGGAAATTAATCCTGTATCGACTGGCTCAACATTGGCCGGATAGGTGGACTCGACTGCGGTAGCCAACTCAATCAACGGCGCGGCGGTTACAACAATTTCTGCACGCGCGGGATGGACCGCAAAAAATACAACTAGCAAACACATTCGCAATGGCATGGTGGTCCTCGATGTCAGGGCATTTTGGCAGTGCGCCTTGGTTATGGGGAGCGTCTGACCCGATTCCAATGACTTCCTGCGTACGCGTAATCAAGACGGTCATGCAGACGCGACGAGCGCCCCTGCCAAAACTCGATCCGTTCAGCGGAGAGAGCATACCCACCCCAATGCGGAGGCCTCGGCACAGCCTCCGGGTAGTTCGATTGCAACGCCTCCATCGATTCCACCAAGACCCCGTGGGACGGAATGACTTGCGACTGCGCACTGGCCCACGCGCCAAGTCGCGAACCATAGGGTCGCTCTTGAAAATAGGCATCGTTTTCAGTGTCGCTGAGCTTCTCAACCGCGCCTTCGATACGCACTTGCCGCTCAAGCTGATCCCACCAAAAACACAGGGCGGCCTGTGGTGTGGCTAACAACTCCTCACCCTTGTGGCTTTGGTAGTTAGTGTAAAAAATAAAGTCCCGATCTCGTTGCCCTTTCAGCAATACGATTCGAGCGTGTGGACGGCCCATTGAATCGACCGTTGCCAAAGTCATCGCATTAGGCTCTAGCTGGCCGATCGCTTTGGCGTCTGCGAGCCACTGACCGAACAACTTGATGGGATCACGATCCGCAGACTCTTCTGTCAGTTCGCCACGCTGGTAATCTCGGCGCAAAGTCTCTAAATCACGATTCATCAAATATCTCCAAGACGTCACTCAGGCGTGTCACGGGGGACACCATCATGCCATTGATCGGCTGTTTTGGGGCATTGGCTGTCGGCACGATGGCACGCACAAAACCGTGTTTCGCCGCTTCACGGATCCGTTCCTGCCCAGACGCCACAGGACGCACTTCACCAGACAAGCCCACCTCGCCGAAAAAGACCCAATCTCGTGGAATAGGCCGACCACGGAAGCTCGACACACAGGCCATCAAGAGACCCAGATCCGCACCCGTTTCTGAGACCTTTACCCCGCCTACAGCATTGACGAAAACATCTTGGTCACCCAATTGCAAGTGGCCATGCCGATGCAAAATCGCAAGCAACATCACCAACCGCTGCCCATCCAGACCCACGGCAATCCGTTTCGGCGAACCGCCCAGACTGGTGTCTACCAAAGCTTGCACCTCGACCAACAGCGGACGCGTTCCCTCCCAAGTACAGATAACGGCGGAGCCTGGCGCCACACTTTCGGGTCTCGAGAGGAAAATTGCTGATGGATTTTTGACCTCTTTCAAGCCCTGCTCAGTCATTGCGAACACACCGAGCTCGCCAACCGAACCAAACCGGTTCTTGTTGGCGCGCAGCGTGCGGAAGCGACCACCGGTGTCGCCATCGAGAAGCAATGACGCGTCAATGATGTGCTCCAGCACCTTCGGTCCAGCGAGTGCACCTTCCTTCGTCACATGCCCCACCAGCAACACCACCACACCAGTCGCTTTAGCCAGCCGCGTCAGTTGTGCCGCTGACTCGCGCACTTGGCCGACACTGCCTGGTGCGCCAGACAGGGTTTCAATTTGCATGACCTGAACAGAATCCACGATCAAAAGGGCGGGTTTTGACTGCTCGACCATAGCGGTAATGGCCTCCACTCTGGTCTCTGATACGCAGTCCAAGGCGGCACCCGGGAGGCCCAATCGATGGGCCCGGAGAGCAATTTGCTCTAGCGATTCCTCACCGGTGACATACAAACAATTGTGTTTCGCAGAAAGTTCCGTGCTGACCTGCAACAACAAGGTGCTCTTGCCTGCACCAGGAGCTCCCCCCAGTAGAATCACAGAGCCTGGGACAAATCCGCCACCTAAAACGCGGTCGAATTCCGAGTATCCGCTACTCAGACGTTGCAAACGCTCAGGCTTGATAGCGGACAGTTTCGCCCGCTCAGGGACGGCGCCTGCATAACCTCGGCCCGGCTGACTGGGTTTCGGCGACTCGACCGCCACCGTCTCGACAAGCGTGTTCCACGCATGGCATCCAGGACATTGACCTGTCCATTGCGCCACAGTCGCAGCACAATCTTGGCACTGATAAATTGAACGGGCTTTGGCCACGACGCCTCCTGAAAAGAAACAGGATAGACCAGATTTTAACGGGCGGCTTGCTCCGTCGGCGCACTTGACTGACGACGCGGACGTTTCTGGTGCCGACACGCTTGCTCGAGCGCCTCAGCCAATACCTCGAGCACCACTTGGCAGACCAAGCGGTTGGTAAAGCGAGCCAACGTAGCCGAGGTTGAATCTAACACCAGGTCAAGGGTCCGATGACATGCCCTCGCCAGTGGTGAGCCGGTCGGAGCAATCGCAATTAACCGTGCACCGCGCTCATCCGCCAAGGTGGCTGATTGAACCATCGGTGCAGTTTCACCATTGGTACACAAAAACAAAAATAAATCGCCTTCAGTGGCCGCATTGGCGGTCAGTTCTTGAATCACGGCATCGGTGTGCACTAATACAGTTACCGGCGAACCGATAAACAACTCTTGTGCACCGCGGGCTAGGCCGGATGTCGGGCCGAGCCCATAAATCAATAGCCGCCGGCAATCACGGATTTCACCGATCACACCGGCTAGGTCTTGCTCAGGCAAACGGGCACGTGCACGGCTCAGTCGCGACATCGCCGTTTCAAACATTTTGTCAGCCAACAATGGCGCGGTGTCCGTATCATTCAGCCCGCGCACCTGAAAACTGGCAGGATTGGCGAGCGTTTGCGCCAAGCGCAATTTAAAATCTGGAAAACCTTTGCATCCCAAAGAGCGGCAAAATCGGTTGACCGTGGGTTCTGAAACACCAGCGGCCATAGCCAATCGGGCGATACTCAAATGCACTGAGCGATCGGGATCGGACAATATGGTTTCAGCAACAGCCCGTTCAGACTTGCTGAGATTGGAAAGTGAGGCGCGGACTTGATCCAGCATCGTGTCGCTCCATTGTAATTCTTCGCATAAACTGAGCACACTTCGGTTTGTTGGTGATATCACCCACCCTTTGGAGAATAAACAATGTTCAATCGTAGGACAATCTTACTTGGTCTTTTTTTGCTCTTTAGCGCAAAAAGTGCGCTCTCAAGCAGTGCCTTNACGACACTTGATGATCAAGAAAAAANCCTTGAATATCCTGCAGTTGTGAACTTCTGGGCGACGTGGTGCGCACCCTGCATNAAGGAGCTTCCGGATCTCGAAACACTGGGCCAAAAGTTGGGCAGTAAAGCCACNGTGTACCTGGTCAACTTTGGTGAAACCAGCAAGACAATTGAGGCATTTCAAAGCAAGCGTCCGGAATTGTTCGGCCCGCACACACAGATGCTAAAAGACAGCTCAATGTCGGGACTGAAGGCTTACGGACTACGCGGAGTCCCCACAACAGTGCTGATTAATAGCCAAGGCGAGGTTGTGGAGAGCATCCAAGGACTCAAGGCCTGGGGAGACGATGCCGTAGTGAGTGAAATCAGCGCAAAGATCGTGACCGAATAGCAGTTTCCAACTCAGAAAAATTTGGAAATTGCGACAACACCAGAGGGTCTTGCCCGGGGTGATGTACGACATACAAGGGCACACCAACCCGATCGAATTGATTCAAATACGCGGTGATTGAAGCATCGTAGCTGGTCCAATCTCCCGTCATACGAATCACTCCGTCTTGGCGAAATAACATGTCAACCTCGGCAGTATTCAACAAACGCTGCTCGGTTACCTTGCAAGTAATGCACCAGTCGGCTGTCATGTTGATAAACACCGATCGCCCTGCATCCAAGTGTCCATTAAGGGCACTATTGCTGTATGCCTCTGATGCAATATCCACTGCCCTTTCGTTCGACTGGATGGGCGCTAATGCAGAGGTTTGCGGGATAGCCAAAAATGCCAACAAGACAACACACCAACCTGTCACCTGCGTCAGACGACCGCGGCTGCGACTGAGCCAAAGGCCAAAGACCATGGCCAACAACCCTCCCAACATCAACAACACAACATCTGCCGAAGTTTGTCGAACCAAAACCCAAAGTAACCAAATGGCAGTCGCCAGAATCGGAAAAGCCAACAACTGTTTCAAGCGAATCATCCAATCACCCGGACGCGGCAAATACGTGGCCAATTGTGGTCTCACAGCAAACATCAGCATCGGCAAAGCAAGGCCCAGACCGAGCGCAAAAAAGACCAGCAACGTGATCCACCAAGGCTGTGTCAGCGTGTAACCCATGGCCACGCCCATAAAGGGAGCTGTGCAAGGCGTCGCAACGATCACCGCCAATACGCCAGTGAAAAACTCTGCGCGTCCAGGGGCGCCCTCAGTCCAACGTTGACCAACACCTGCCATGGCCGAACCAAACTCAACCCATCCGTACAGCCACAGGCCAAGCAACACGAAGATATAAACCAGCATGGCGACAAACCAAGGGGTTTGGAGTTGGAAACCCCAACCAATCTGAGCACCGCCTGTTTTTAAAGCCACCATCACACCGGCCAACACCAACATGCTGGTTAAGACCCCTGCGGTATAAAGCCATGCGCCCATCTGAACGTCCTGTTTGGCTTTACTTGCTTTGCCTGCAATCGACAGCGCCTTGATCGATAACACCGGGAAAACACAGGGCATCAAGTTCAAAATCAAGCCGCCCGCGAGCGCCATCAACAACACCAGCATCAATGACTGAGTCTGCGTCGATCGCTCTGCAATCTCAGGAACTGAAAGTGTCGGATCAAACAGAACTTCAATCCCGCCTTGATCGGTCCGAATGGTCCACACCTTCGATGTGAAATCGGCCATCTGCAGAGGCCGATCCATACTGACCAATACACCATCGGCCAACATCTGTTGAGATTGCACCAAGCCTGCGACCTCACCGGCAACATGTGGCATCACATCCAGCACCTGCACGTCAGTCAGTCCGGCAATCCACAATTGATTTGATCCGGTAATGACAATTTGCGCTGGAAATTCAGTCGGCACCTGAGACCGAGCCGTGTCAATCTGTTGTGCTTCCTCAGAACGTGTGACGTCTCCCGTCTCAGCCACAACCGGTAAACGAATAGCGATGCGCTGGCTTTCAGGGATGCAAATCTCTCGGCAAACCAACCAGCGAGCTTCTCCCTGCAGAGACCATTCACCGACAGCATCATCAGGAACCTGCCACTGAAAAGGATGCACAACACGATCCAAATAGCCGTAGGTAATGAGACTTACCTCGTCAGCAAACGGCTTTGCCTTGGGTGTTGGAAACAACAACGCAACCGGTACGTCGGTGTGATCCCAAGTGATGGTTGGCGGCAACCGGTCGCTCCTGGGTTATGCCAATAAGTATTCCAACCAGGGGCCATTTCGAGAGCTAGCGCCAACCACAAAGTGTCACCAGGCATCACCGCATTGACGGGTGACAACACACGCGCTGTAACCTGATTGGCATACGCTGTCCAAGACGGAACACACAAGAAACAGAACACAAGGAATCGGAAGAATCGCATCATGCGTCGAGATTAGCGGATTGACATCATCAAATAACTGTATTTTTATACAGTCATGCAACACACATCACTTCGTCCTCTGTTTGATGCCGGCCGACTTTGGAAAGGCAATGCCACTCTGGCATTGCCGGTCACGGCGACTGGAATCGACGCACTCAACGCATCGCTCACTGGCGGCGGATGGCCTGCGCACATGTTGATCGAATGGCTCACTGATCAACCCGAGTCACTACCCATCGAATGCGTTTTGCGCACCTGGCGCCAACATCAAGATAACCGTCGGCTGGTTCTAGTAAATCCACCACACAGACCCTGTGCAGAAGCACTCATGCAACAGGGTCTGCATCCAGAGCAGATCGACTGCATCCGAAGCAGTGCAGCAGATAGCGCATGGTGCCTTGAACAACTGGCACAGTCTGCCTGCATTGCCAGCGTTATAGCCTGGTCTGAAGCAATTAATCAGACNACGCAACTGCGACGCCTCCAACTGGCTTGCCANCAAGGCCAAACACAACTTTTTCTGGTACGCGACAATGCAGCACGGCGACAGGCTTCGCCTGCACCGATTCGCGCACAACTGACAAAAACGACAGATCATTCCACCATTGAGGTGTTCAAACAGCCTGGTGCCAGTGGCAAAGCACCTGTATCAATCCCGCAGGTTCTGGACTGGGTTCGTCACATCTCACCTGCACAGCGTAAAATCACGAACCATCAGATTCCTCTAGACGTTCATTAAAATGACTCCACTGTATCTGCAACTGGCGTTTCCAGAACTGGCGCTAGAGTCTCTCGGAGTTGACTATCAAGACGTCTGCATTGCTGTGTATCAACAGAATGTGATCATTCAAGCCTCTCCCCCGGCAACCGCATCGGGTGTTTTGCCTGGTATGACGCTCAGTCTCGCTATGACACTGTGTCCAGAACTGAAAACCGTTTTAGCTATGCCAAAAAAGCAACGGCGTTTGTTACACCAACTGGCCCATTGGGCTTACCAATACTCACATCAAATCGCCATCCGTAATGAGGGTCTGTGCTTAGAAATTGCCCGCAGTGAAAAACTTTTTGGCGATCCATCACATATTCAAGAACGATTGCGATACGCATGCCAAGATGCTGGCCGACCTGTACGTATGGCATTTGGCCACACACCTGAGATGGCTGATCTCTTTTTGCGCCAAGGGATCTCACCCAGACCGGATCAGCTCAATCAGTGTGTCATGCAAAGTCCTTTGAACGCCCTGGCACTGCCTGTCGATCAACTCAAGCGTCTCAACAACATGGGGTTTAAGACACTAGGAGACTATTTTCAAACACCAGCGCGAGCTCGGCAAAAACGACTCCCCGAATCTCTGTATCGCAGTTTGGAAGCTGCCGCCGGACGCCACAGTACTCCGCTCAAGTGGTTTGAACCGACACCACACTTTCAGCAGTCTTTAGAGTTCTTCCGCGGCCTGGAAACACATGACATGCTGCGGTTCCCAATGCATCGCCTTGTACAGGAAGCACAGCAGTGGTTACGTCAACGGCAAGTCTGCACGGACTTTTTGCTGTGGCGTCTGCAGTTGGAGCAAGGCAATCACTTGCATCTCCCAGTCCGTTTTAATCAACCACAATGGCAAGCAGACGCCTTGTTTGACACCAGTTGGCTTAAGCTCTCTGCTTGTGCACTCGAAAGTCCGACGATTGCCGTCACGCTAGAAATTCGTGAGTTGACCGAAATCGCCCCCGAACGACGCGATTTGTTTTTAAAACACAATGACGCAGACCGTAGTCGTCTACTCGATCGATTGCGTGCACGATTAGGTGATCAAGCCATCACAACACCCTGTCGTTTGAGCGATCCGCGCCCGGAGAAAGCCAACCGCTGTTTAACTGATCAGCATAGCCAACCAGCACCCAACGCACTACCACCCCGACCCATTTGGCTAATCGAACCTGCGATTCCACTTGGTAACTCACCGGAAACAGCTGGGCATCGTTTATTGCAAGGACCAGAACGAATTGAAAGTGGCTGGTGGGATGCTGAGCCTGTGTGCCGCAAATATTGGATCAGCCGGTGCGACCAACGCCTTGGATGGNTATATCAAGATCAGCATCACAAATCATGGTGGCTTGCCGGTTGGTTCACCTGAGCCGCAACGCACCTGCTAAACTCTTGACTCATTTTGAGGACAGCCGACTTGGATCTAAATCGCTTCAATCCGCGCCAACGAGACGCCATTACGCACCTCGGCTCTCCACTCTTGGTTCTCGCTGGCGCCGGCAGTGGAAAGACCAGCGTCATCACTCAAAAAATTGCCTGGCTGATTCAAGAGGCCGGCATCCCAGCACGGCACATCACGGCAGTCACCTTCACAAACAAAGCTGCNCGGGAAATGCGTGAACGAATACAGTCCGTGGCCTCGAAAGAGCACACCCGCGGGTTGAAAGTTTCAACATTTCACACATTTGGTCTCAATGTGCTGCGTTCCGANGCGGCAGCATGCCAACTGAAATCTGGCTTTACCATTTTAGATGCTGACGATGCGAAATCGGTTCTGGCCGACTTACTCAAACGCGCCGAAGTCGACGATAAAGAATGGATTANCCAGGTACAGAACACCATTTCAAATTGGAAAAATGACGGCTTAACGCCCGCTGAAGCGGAAGCACAGCTGCAAGGAGGCGATCCAAAGTCTGTGCTGTGTGCATCTGCATATCTCGAATATGACCGCTATCTCCGTGCCTGCAATGCGGTCGATTTTGATGATCTCATTTTCCGACCAGTGACTCTTTTTCGGACTCACCCAGAGATTTTGGCGAAATGGCAACGAAATATTCGGTATCTGCTGGTTGATGAGTACCAAGATACAAACGGCATTCAGTATGAGTTGGTGAAACAACTGACACAAATCTCAGGTGCACTCACCATCGTCGGCGATGACGATCAATCGATCTATGCCTGGCGTGGGGCTCGACCTGAGAACATGAATGCGCTCACACAAGATTACCCGACATTAAAAGTTGTGAAGCTCGAACAGAACTACCGATCGACACGGGTCATCCTGGAAACAGCCAACCACCTGATCGCAAACAATCCACATATTTTTGAGAAAAGTCTCTGGAGCGATAAAGGATTTGGCGACAAGATTGAAATCTTCCCGGCACGCAGCGACGAAGATGAAGCAGAGCGTATCGCGTCGATGATTCTTGAGCGGCGACTGAATCAGAAGAAACGCTTCGCTGACTTCGCTGTGTTATACCGCAGCAATCACCAAGCTCGGATTCTCGAGTTTAAGCTTCAGCATTTCAAAATTCCTTACAAACTCAGTGGCGGTACCAGTTTTTTTGCGCGCTCGGAAATCCGAGATCTGATGGCCTACCTTCGACTGCTGATCAACCCAGACGATGACAATGCATTGCTTCGCATCATCAACGTGCCACGACGCCGTATTGGACCAACCACACTTGAGGTTTTGGGAGGCTACGCGCACGAACGGCAACAACCTTTTTATGCCTGCATGCATGAGGTGGGATTAAGTGCGCGCATGGATCCCGAAGCCATGCGAAGGCTGACACAATTCCACGATTTGATCGCGTCTTGTCGGCAAGAGCTTCTGAACGGGCATGGACTGAAAGCCATCGACGATCTGCTCGAGAGTATCAACTATCGCGGTTGGCTCTCTGAGCAAAGCTCGTCTGAAGCTATGGCTGAGCGACGCTTCGCTAACGTTTTGCAATTACTTGAGGCGCTTCGTAAAGACCTGCGTAAGACTGACGAGACCACAGACATTGAGGAGGTTCGGCTGAATGACGATGGCACATCAAACGAACAGCAGCCTGACAGTGGCGACGAGTCTCAGATTGAGGCGGCCATCCGGAAACTGGTTCTTCGTGACCTACTGGAGCGGGAAGAGGAAGAAGACGACAGCGATCGAGTACAGTTGGCGACCCTGCATGCAGCAAAGGGGCTGGAGTTTCCTGAAGTTTTCTTGATGGGTGTGGAAGAAGACCTTTTGCCGCACCGCAATGCCATTGAAAGTGAGACCGTCGAAGAAGAGCGACGGCTTATGTATGTTGGGATTACCCGAGCGCAGCAGAATCTGACGATCACCTATGCCAAGAAACGCAAACAATTCGGCGAATTTTTAGAAACAACGTCCAGTCGATTCCTCGATGAGCTACCCGAAGAACATGTGATTTGGCACGGCCGCCAAGACGTTGATCCCGAATTGGCCAAACAGAAAGGTCAAAACACACTGGATGCACTGCATGCGCTACTCAAAGGAGCCTCAGCATGACCTTGGTCCGCCCAATCATTATCGGCCTCGAAGGAGAAGCCGTGACGTCCGATGAACGCACGTGGCTGAGAGAACTCATACCCTATGGCGTGATTTTATTTAGCCGCAACATTCGTTCACGTACGCAAGTACAACAACTCACTGCTGAGATTCGGGAACTACTGGGCGATGACGTCGCTATTTTGATTGATCAAGAAGGCGGTCGGGTGATGCGACTGCGTCCACCCGAGTGGCCGGAACTTCCTGCTGCGCTCGAGATCGGCAAACGGTGGCGACAGCATCAGTTTCAGGGACTTGAAGCAGCCAACGCCTTAGGCCAAATCATTGGTTCGAGTCTTGCCGAACTGGGGATAACACATACCTGCGCACCGGTTGTGGACTTACACGACAGCGAGGCAGACCCCGTGATCGGTGACCGTGCCTTTGGCACGACGCCCGCTGAGGTGATCCCTCTCGCCACAGCATTTCTGGACGGTTTAAGTCAGTCTGGCGTGCAAGGAATTCTAAAGCATATTCCAGGAATGGGTCGGGTGCGCGTTGACAGTCACGAGAGCCTACCAGTCATCGACACACCAATTTCAACACTGGAACAATCGGACTGGCTGCCTTTCCAGCGGATCAGCGGATGCCGCTGGGCTATGACTGCCCATGTGGTGATTTCTGCTTGGGACGCCAACCCGGTGACCGTCTCAGCGCGCGCCATCGACTCGATTCGTGCGCACTTTGGTGATCCGTTCTTAGTCTCAGACTGCCTTACCATGGGGGCCATTGCCGGAACCATTGCTGAGCGCGTGCAAGCCACACTCAATGCAGGAGTTGACCTCGCACTCTATTCCAATGGATCAAATGCCGACCGCCGCCTTGCAGTTGAAGCAGCAGGCAGTCCACGACTGGTGCGAGAGCCTGTACCAACCTTAAAAAAACTACCCACGGAACAGTGGCAGATGCGCCTTCAGACCCTTGAAAGAATCGGCGCTTCCAAAATGAAAACGGTTGATCCCACAAGAGACCAACCGTCGGAGATGCACGATTAAGATTCGGTTACAGGGCGTCAACCATGTAAGCAACAGCATCTGCGATTTCTTGATCTGAACAATCGCCACAGAGGCCTTTCGCTGGCATCGCGTTGTAACCATCGATGACATGACGCACTAGCGTGTCCATGCCTTTATCGACACGACCTGTCCAACCCGATGCATCACCCAACTTCGGCGCACCTGCCGCACCTGAATTATGGCAAGCGGCACACGCACCATTGTAGACCTGATCACCAGTGCGGGCGGCAGCGGCAACAGGTGCNGCGCCCACATTAGCGGCACACGGATCACCCATAACACACACAGTTGCTGGCGATTTCAATCGCTCCATCACCGCATTGATATCATCACTGGCTGCAAACACTGTGGTCGCAGACAAAATTACACAGGCCGCAAGAACTCGTTTCATGAGATGCCTCAATTTCATTTCCATTTCGATGCGAAATTATACGCTCCCCGCGGGGAGCCTGCCATGGGTAAATAAGCGCTCAATCAGAACCTTTTTTCTGAAAAGCACTCGCGAGGCCAGATGCGATCGCGCCGAGGAACCCACCGAGGATAAAGACGATTCCGGAGAAAAATGCGCCGCCCAGCACCTCAGCCAACACACCAACGAGGGCCCACACGCCCAACCCAACAAACAATGCCATGATCACGCCTCCTTAAATTTCCAATTATGGACATGGGGTGGCTCTGTCATTTTGAAAGTGCAAGCATGAGAAGTTACAACAACCGAATCCCTTTGAGACCCATGATCGCTCCACGCTTTCTCCACGATGTATTGCTAGTGTTGACACGTAAAAATCACACGTGAGGTACACAATGGATGAACTCAGTATCGGTTTAGCTATCACGCTGACAGCATTTGGATTGCTGTTATTCGTGTGAAATCAAAGAATGCAGTCAGTACTTCGGCTGAGCCTCACTCGGGCCCCTTTCTATTCTAGTTCCTTTCCGGGATGTCGATAGGCGAAGGATTGGATCGCTCTAGAAACCGTGTACAATCCATGTCCCGTCGATATGCGCCCGTAGCTCAGCTGGATAGAGCGTTGCCCTCCGGAGGCAAAGGTCAGAGGTTCGAATCCTCTCGGGCGCGCCAAGATGATGACAGAAAAGAGGGTCTGAAAGATCCCAAGTAATTATTGTTACGATCAAATGTCATAAGACTCAGAGTGTTACAGGTCGACCTAAACGACGACTTTCTCCTGCGGCATCCGCCAGAATNAGTGCCTCGAGACCNTCTACCCCCGACACGAGAGGCGCCGAAGAGCTTTTAATGGAGTTCACGAAGTGCTCGATTTCGTTTCGGTAAGCATCTTGATATCGAGTCATGAAGAAATTTTCGAGAGGGCTCTCCGCAATTCCCAAGGCATTCGATATAACCAGGTTTGTTGCCCGAACTGAATTGACTTGAAGCGTCCCATTGGAGCAGTGTGCCTCGACGCGTTGATCATAACCTACACATGCTCGACGACTATTGAGGATCGTGACCTGCTTGTTGGTCTCTGTTGTCATCAATACACTCGCAGTATCGATATCCTGACCATGACTAGACGTTTTTCCATCCACCAGCGCTTCACCAACGGCATACACGGATGTGATTTTCTCACCCAGCAGCCATCGAGCCATATCAAAGTCATGGATCATCATATCTTTGAACAGCCCTCCGGAAGCCTTCATGTAGTCATAGGGAGGCGGTGCAGGATCGCGACTAATAATTAATAACTGTTCAAGCGGCCCCACCGTTTTATCGGCTAACTTCGCCTTTAATGCGGCAAAGTGAGTATCGAAGCGACGCTGGAAACCTAGCATCAAACAGCCTTGATTTGCATCCACGACCTTGAGAGTTTCGCGGGTTGTCTCAACATTTGTAGAAATTGGTTTTTCACAAAATACTGCCTTCCCAGCGATGACTGCACGCTGAATTTGATCGGCGTGCTGATCAGATGGGGTACAAATAAGAACCGCCTGTACTTCGTGGTCACCAAGGATTTCATCCATCGAAGCTTCAATCGCGCCATACCTGTCAACGATTGCGTCTGCAGCTTCTGGAATAGGGTCAAACACGTATTTAAGTTGTGCATCAGTGATCATCGAAATTGCACGGGCATGAACTTGACCGATCCGTCCGGCCCCAAGTAAAGCAAGCTTAACCATTTGAAAGACTCCGTAAAACCGCTTGAGCTCCTTCCACGAGCCGAGATTCAAGCGCACCCAGTATTTTGATACGATCGAACATCTGAGGATCTTCGGCTAAAACATTCCGAAGTTCTGACCCGAACAAAACCCTTAACTCAGTTCCGATATTGTATTTGCAAATATTGGTCGTCGCAGCCAGCTTCGCTCGCTGAAGGGCGGGCACTCCACTTCCTCCGTGAATCACCAAGGGGATATCGGTTAACTCTTGTATTTCGTTGATCACTCGCTCGTCTAGCTCAGTATCGGAGTCGACCTGAAGATGGACATTTCCAGCGGAAATGGCCATTGCGTCAATGCCTGTCTCCCTCGCAAATACTGCTGCTTCCCTGGGGTCTGTGGTGGCGGATGTTTCGCCATCAGCGTATCCAACAAAGCCAATTTCACCTTCGACTGAAACTCCATGCTGCCTCGCAAGCTCAACAACTGCCCGGGTTGTCTTAATATTTTCTTGCAATGAGAGTCGAGAGCCATCGTACATCACACTAGAAAATCCAGCCGCTATCGCCTGTCGACATTCCTCAATATTCGCGCCGTGATCAAGATGAACAACCACTGGTACTGAGGCTTCTTCAGCCAAATAGCGCATCATCGATCCAAGAACACTTATCGGTGTATGCTTACGGCAACTGGGGCCTGCTTGAATTATGATCGGCTGATTTTCGAGCTCAGCTGCCCTTACGTAAGCGCGCATGTCCTCCCAACCCAAGCAAACCAAACCAGCTACAGCCTGATTGGTCGCCTTGGCATCGCTCAAGACCTCTCGCAGGGTCGCTATCATTTAAATTTACTCCACATGGCCTTCATCCCTGGGATGGTTTCTAGCTGACCCGCGTATGCCGGTTGGAAATAAGGAGACAAACCACGGGTCGTAGCACCACCTAAGATCGTGAAGTAATACATCTCACAACCCGGAAATACGCAACAAGGGTGATAACCGTCATCAATAAGGAAGGTAGAACCATCCACAACATGAAAAGCTTCGCCAGGTTCTGAATCAACGCGTTGCAGGAGCTGGAGAGCACCGCCATCCTTTGGCTTAAAACGAAAGTTATATGTTTCATCGTGCTTTGTCTCGCCGACACGATCTTCTGAGTGTTTATGACTTGGGAACCCAGACCAACCACCTGCGCCGACAGTGAAAAGTTCGGATACGAGGAGTCGCCCGACTTGACCATGCTGCTTTTGACCCAGAATGTGTTTGATTTTACGGTGAGTTTTAGTGTCATCTGAACCATATTGAACCATATCAATATCGTCAGCGAAGACCGCAAAAGGCGCTAAGGTTTCATCATATTTGGCACCGGCCACAAAAACTTCCGCCGTTTCAGATATACATTCAAAAGTACAAGATAGATCGGTAGGAACGTAAACTCCTTCCGGTTCCCCATCCCAGACATCTTCTGTACGNAAACCCACTTCGGCAATTTCTTTATTCTCAACCTTTACCAGTACGCGACCAGTCGCTGGAACGACACAGGATTCGTAGTCGGACAGTTGATAAGAATAGTGCTGACCGCGACGCAATTTGACGATATTGAAAAAATTGAGAGGGACACGGTCATTATCCACATCAACAATTGGCTGATTTTGATTATTAAATGGCGCGATGTGCATTATATGCTCCCCATAATTTGTTCAACGGATTCCTGATGCCGATCGATAAANAGGTTCAGCTCGCTCAGTGTTGGCATTGCAGGTGCACACCCAACCCGAGTCACAACAAGAGCCGCACTCGCACTGCCGTAAATGATCGATTTGGCAAGGCTCTCCCCTCTCGAAAGACCAGCCAGCAAGCTTCCTAAAAATGCGTCTCCAGCTCCCGTAGGTTTGATGGGTTGCACTTGAAAGACGCTGGTTGTGATCGCATCGCCCCCCCAAAACGTTCGACTGCCGTGCTCACCCATTTTATAGATCGCGAGCTTGCCGGTGGCTGCGAGGGATTTAGCTAATTCCTCACCTGCGTCCAAACTACCGGCCATATGCCCAAACTCTTCGTCATTACCCACAACAATATCGACTAAATCAACAGCTTCGTTGTACACCTGCCTTGCATGATCTATTGATTCCCAGGAATAAGGTCGATAATCCAAGTCCATAACGGTTGGTAGACCGGCCTCATTCGCAAGCGTCAACGCTCGAAGCACTGCTTTTCTCGATGGATTTTTGGTAAGGCATGTTCCAGTTATGACCAGCGCCGAAAACTCAGACATTGCGAGCGTATTGACGTCATTCTCATGCATTTGAAAATCGGCAGCGTTGTTTCTATAGATTACGCTTTGATGCTCATTTACACGAGACTCAACTACAGCCAGGCTCGTACGGAAGTCCCCAGCTACGCGTCTCACACGCCGACTATCAACGCCNTAATGGTCCAGCTGATTTTCGACATAGGCACCCACAGCGTCATCGGACACGCAAGTAATTAAGGATGCCCGGTGTCCTAACTTACAGAGCGCGACAGCAATATTCGCGCTTGAGCCTCCAAGGGCTGATATGAACTCAATCACTTCAGCAGTTTTCGTATTCACAGGCGTTGGGTAAATATCCATTCCCGCACGACCGAGCACCAAAAANGGCTTTGTCGAATCTAACTCAAGNTTGAACACTAAACACCTCGCCTTTGACGTCGCCGGCCTTCTTCGGTGTCAATGTGCGCATCAAGCACGCTCTGCCGACTCGAGATAGAGGGCGTTCCCACTTCCCACCATGCGTGACCTTGAGTCGTCCATCCTTCATGAGGGTTAACATCCATTATGATCACATAACTGTTCTGAGATGCTTGGGCTCGAGCAAATGCCGATGCTAGCTCAGCTGCNTTAGCGACTTTTTCAGCATCCGCACCCAGGCTTTTGGCATGTCCCACAAAATCGACTGGTTTCAATTTGGTCGCAGTTGGCGTGTCTGCAAACAAATTGTTGTAACTTACATTTCCTTTGCCTGTTTGAAGTTTATTAATGACAGCAAAACCATCATTNTTCAGCACGATCACGATTAATTTGTGATCCGTGATCACAGCAGAATATAGATCGCTGTTTAAAAGAAGATAAGAACCGTCACCAACGAACACAATCGTGCTCGCATTCGGTTCATTTTGGGATTGTGCGATCCGCGCGCCCAATCCACCTGAAATCTCGTACCCCATGCAACTGAAGCCAAACTCAACATCGACTGTTCCGATTCCAAGTGTTCTCCAGTTAGCTGTGATTTCAGCTGGCAATCCTCCAGCAGCCGCAACCACTCGATCAGAAGCATTGGCAAGCTGATTAACGATCCCGATTGCTTGGGAATAGCGATTCGGCCCAGTCATCGGATCGACATTCTGATCTCGGGTCAGGCCCCAGGCAGTTTGCTCACGACTCAATTGCTCAATCCATTTTTCCTCAGATACAAATGAACCAATCAGCTTGCTCAATGCAGGCAAGCTCGACTTAGCTCCTCCAATGACTGCTGTAGCCATGTGTTTATTCGCATCGAATCGCGCAGGATTGATAGAAACCAGCTGAGCGCTTTGCGAAAAACAGCTCCAAGACCCCGTTGTAAAATCCTGGAGTCTTGTCCCTACACAGATCACCACATCTGCCTCTGCTGCCAATGCATTCGCGCTGCCAGATCCGGTCACCCCAATCGGCCCTGCATTCAACCTATGATTCCAAAGCAGATTCGCTCGACCAGCGATCGTCTCTACAACTGGTATTCGGTGCAGTTCAGCAAAAGCGGTTAGCTCTGCAACCGCCTCACCATACTGAACACCTCCTCCAGCAATAATTAGTGGTCGCTTACCAGTTGCGATTAGCTGTGCTGCTCGCTCGAGCTCACGAGGATCAGCAACAACTTCGCGAATTACATGGATCTGTTCTTCAAAAAATTGCACCGGATATTCATAAGCCCACCCCTGAACGTCCTGAGGGAGTCCGATAAATGCTGGACCACAATCGGCAGGATCCAACATGGTTTGGATCGCTTGAGGCAGAGACTGAATAATCTGCGCNGGATGTGTGATCCGATCCCAATAGCGCACCACAGGCTTAAACGAATCGGTGACTCCCAGTGTAGGATCCCCGAAATGCTCAACCTGTTGAAGTACAGGATCAGGAAGTCGAGTCACGAAGTTATCACCACACAGCATCAGTAACGGCAGCCGATTTGCCATCGCTAAGGCAGCAGATGTAACCAAATTCGCAGTGCCTGGACCAGCTGAGGCTGTACAAAACATGAATCGTTTTCGCAGAAAATACTTTGCGTAGGCAGCCGCAGCAAAGCCCATACCCTGCTCGTGCTGCCCCCTGAAGAGCGGCAGTGCTTCGCGAGACTCATAGAGCGCTTCACCGAGACACGTCACGTTGCCATGTCCGAAAATGCCGAATCCTCCACCGCATAATCGCACGCGCGACCCATTGACCTCGATCCACTGATTTTCAAGATATTTAACGATCGCCTGAGCGGTGGTCAATTTGATGAATCCAGTCATAACTTTTCTTTTTTTACTGTTGCTTTGTAATTACAAAGAATACAAACTTTGCAACCGGTTGCAAAGCAGAGCTCGGCATGAATAACGATAATGGGATAATCAGAGTTGGAGTCATTGGTGGCGGTTACATGGGAAAAGCCCACTCCGTGGCCGCTCGGGTCGCATCTGCAAATGCTGAATTGGGTGTAGAAATTCGACTTGAAGGTGTTGCCGCGTCAACACCCGAGTCGGCTCAAAGGTATAAAGAAAAGTTTGGCTTTCACCTGGCGTTCGAGTCGGCCGAAGCACTTCTCGAAAGTGATCGAATCGATGCAGTAATTATTGCCTCGCCGCAAAGCACTCATCTTCGGTTCGTTAAGCTGGCAGCGGCCGCTAGAAAAGCGATGTTATGCGAAAAGCCAATGGGCCAGAATTTGGCTGAAGCGCAAGCAATCGTAGAGGTTGCCGGCAACCTACCTAACCTAGTCGGGTACAATTACATCCAAACTCCGGCGACTGCCCTAGCAAAAAGCCTTCTTGAAAACGGAGCCATCGGCGAAATTATTTGGTATCGAGGTGAACATCACGAAGATTTTCTGGTCGATGCTGATTGTAACGAATGGAGAAAATCCGGGGATGCAAACGGAACACTTGGTGACCTTATGCCGCATCCTGTTCACTGCGCACTTACGCTAGCTGGCCCGATACAGTCTGTCATTGCAGATCTGAAAAAACATCCAGAGGTTAGAAATGAACGGACTCACCCCTACGCCAATGATGATCAAGTGCAATGTATGTGTAGCTTCGCCAATGGGGCCAATGGCTTTATCTCAGCATCGCGCGTTGCACACGGGAAAAAAATGGGTTTAACCTACGAAATTCATGGTACTAAAGGAGCCCTAAAGTTTGATCAAGAGGACCAGAATAGCTTACATCTTTACCGAGCGGGCCGAGACGCCGGGTTCCAACGAATTCTTGCAGCGCCCGGACATGGCCAGTATGCGATGTTTTGCCAAGGACCTGGTCACGGCACTGGCTATCAAGATCAGATCATCATCGAGCAAGTCGCTTTCTATAAAGCAATCTTGGGATCAGAACCCGCTCGCCCATCTTTCGCAGATGGNCTCGAAGTCATGAAGGTATGCACGGCCATCCGTCAATCTCACCACACTCAATCTTGGACTGTTGTGTAAGGAAAGTCTTATGTCGATCAAAATTGGTAACGCACCCTGCTCCTGGGGAGTGGAATGGGCGGATGACCCAAGGAACCCCAGTTGGGAAACTGTTCTGATGGAATGCCAACAGGCAGGCTATGACGGAATCGAGTTGGGTCCCATCGGCTTCATGCCGGAAGATCCCAACCAACTTGGGGACGCATTAGAAAAGCATTCACTAGAGCTGATTGGTGGCGTTGTCTTTCAACCATTTCACGATGCCAGTGCGCAAGCTGATGTGATGAGCAAAGCGCGACGAACTGCTGAGGCGCTTGTTGCGCATGGNGCTCAACAAATGGTTTTGATTGACTCGATTTCAGAGCAACGCGCACCCTTCGCAGGTAGGCCAAATGAGGCTGTCACAATGACAAAGGCGGACTGGAACTCCTTCGTCAACCGAATTCGTGATGTCGCGACCATGGGTACCAACGAGTATGGTTTGACCGTCAGCATGCATTCACATGCTGGCGGATATATGGACTTTAAGACTGAACTTGACGCACTTCTGAATGAGATTGATGAACGATTTCTTAAAATCTGCGTGGATACTGGACATCAAACTTACGCCGGATTTGATCCTGTTGCATTCATTAACCAAAACTTTGAGCGCGTTTCCTACGTCCATGTCAAAGATATTGATCCAGCAGTGCAAGCTGCNGTGATCGAGCGTCGCACTGGATTCTATGATGCATGTGGTCAAGGTATTTTTTGTAACCTTGGCAAGGGGTCAGTCGACTTCATGGCAGTTAGGCAATTATTGCTTGAACGCAACTACGAGGGCTGGGTCACTGTAGAGCAAGATTGCGATCCAACGCTTGACGTTTCGCCACTGCAGGATGCAGTGTCAAATCGCCAATTTCTCGCTGCCGTCGGCTTTTGAGAGGACATAACAGATGACAAGCTTAGGTTGGGGATTAATCGGTGGAGGCGAAGGCAGTCAAATTGGCCCAGCACACCGTCTTGGCGCCCGCCTTGACGGATATTTTAAGTTTACAGCCGGAGCCCTTGATCATCGCCCGGAGCAGGGTAAGAAGTTTGGAGTCGAACTGGGCCTTGCGGCGGACAGAAGTTATGGGTCTTGGCAGGAAATGCTAGCGGGTGAAAAAAATCGAAAAGACCGCGTTGATTTAGTGACCGTAGCGACTCCGAACAATTCACATTACGAAATCACTAAAGCATTTCTAAGTGAAGGGTTCCACGTGTTGTGTGAGAAGCCATTAACGATGACCGTCGAAGAATCCGTGGAATTGGCTCGCTTGTCCGAACAGACTGGAGCGGTTTGTGCTGTTAACTATGGATATTCAGGATATAGCCTCGTCCGTCACATGAAAGCGATGGTCAACAGAGGTGACATTGGCGCAGTAAGACTGGTCTTTGCCGAATTTGCTCATGGCCACCATGCGGACGCATCCGATGCAGATAATCCCCGAATTCGCTGGCGTTACGATCCAGAACAAATCGGTGTATCTGCCCAGTTTGCGGACTGTGGAATCCATGCGCTTCATCTTGCGACCTTCATCACTGACCAACGTGTCCAATCAGTGTCAGCCGATACAGTCAGCCTGATCCCTAGTCGTCAATTGGAAGATGACGCAATGGTAAATTTCAGAATGTCCGGTGGGATTGTAGGTCGCTTATGGACCAGTGCATGTGCAATTGGTCGACAACATGGGCTTACTATCCAAGTGTTTGGCGAAACGGGTGGTTTACGCTGGGCCCAAGAACAGCCGAATCAGTTGTACTACACGCCCGTTGGTGGGCGCACCACGATAATTGAACGTGGGGAAGCGAATCTCTCTCCGGAAGCTGACAAATCAAGTCGAGTTACCATCGGACACGCGGAGGGGATGCCACTGGCTTTCGCGAATATTTACGCGGAACTTCATGCAGTGATCTGCGAGCAACGAAAAAAAGGGAACGCCATCAGCTCATCTTTGTTGCCACTTGCGAGCGATGGAGCAGAATCCATCAAAGCTATTTATGCCGTTGCCAAATCGGGACAAGCGCGGGGGGAATGGGTAGAACTCAACTAATGGGCGGCAAGGTACCACGCTCAACAATGTAACAGGGCAAAAGCTTCTGTTGGGTCACTTTGGAGTGCCCGGATGACAACATCTGCTCGAGACTCCGAACAGACTCTTCGATGATTTGGTCTAATGGTTGCCGTATCGTTGTTAAACGAATGTTGTCCCATCTCGCCATCTCCATATCGTTAAACCCAATGATGCCAATTTGCTCTGGGATTCTATAACCCGCTCGTTGCAAAGCTGACATCGCTCCAATTGAGATCACATCATCAGCACAGAAATAAGCATCGCTAAGGCCGCGCAAAATCATTGAAGCCATTTCATCGAATCCGGCCTCAAATGTGTAATCACCAGCAAAATGAATCCGCGTTTTAACCTTTGGATGACCATTCAACACATCAAGGAATCCCTCTAATCGGTCTCGCGTTGAGGTTGCCTTTTCAGGCCCACCAAGGAAGCCCACCTCGCTATATCCGCAAGCAACCAAGCGCCGCGCCGCCAGTCGACCTGCTTCGATGTTATCGATCCCGATCACACTAATATCGTCGCGTTTAGTTGGTCTTCCAAATGCATGGACAACTGGAATGCCTGCGTCTGCAAAGCTGTCTGCAAAGCCAACTGGAAGTGTCGAACTCGCAACCAAAACCGCATCGACCTGATATTCGAGCAGCAGTTGTACGCTTCGCTGAGCCTCAGTTTCTACTGTTAAATTCACAATCAAAGGACGTAAACCGACTGCCTGTAACTGCCGGGTAAATAGATCGAAGACTTCGAGAAAGATGGGATTATGGAAGTTGTTAGCGACAAGCCCCACTAACCCAGTTTTTCGAGTAGTTAGCGATCGAGCAAGGACATTCGGTCGATAGCCGAGATCGAGCGCCGCCTTCTCAACCTTTGAGCGTGTTTTTAAAGAGACCGAAGCTCCTTCAGTAAATACCCGAGAAACCGCACTTCGTGAGACGCCGGCCAAGACGGCGACTTCGCCCAGCGTCGGGCGCTTCCCACTATATCGGCTCATGCAAACACCTCCAGGGTACGAAAATACAACCTCATAAACTTTGCCTTGCAACCGGTTGCAAAAATTTATAGACGCTATTAAGGTTTGTTTCAAGGATTGTCACATGCGTGCTTTTCTTGTCCTAATAATAATTGGAGACAAACCATGAAAAAAATATTCAAAAGTTTAGCTGTAGCCTCAACTCTTGCGGTTGCCTCATTAACCGGCGTAGCCGCAAATGCCGCAGGTCACGGCAGTGAGCGTTATGTGCTTGTTTCTCACGCACCTGATTCTGACAGCTGGTGGAATACCATCAAGAATGGTATCGCACTCGCCGGAAAGCAGATGGGTGTTGAGGTGGAGTATCGCAACCCACCTACTGGAGACTTAGCTGATATGGCTCGAATTATTGAGCAAGCGGCTGCCTCAAACCCTAATGGAATTATCACGACACTGGCGGACTACGACGTTCTTTCTGGACCGATCAAAGACGCCGTCGCATCAGGAGTCGACGTAATCATTATGAATTCAGGCACACCAGAGCAAGCTCGTGAAGTCGGCGCTTTGATGTATGTTGGACAACCCGAGTATGATGCAGGTTATGCAGCAGGGCTCCGAGCCAAAGGCGATGGCGTTAAGAGCTTTTTGTGCGTCAACCACTACATCAGCAGCCCATCATCAACTGAGCGATGCAAAGGCTTCGCTGATGGTCTAGGTGTGGATCTTGGTAATCAAATGATTGACTCGGGACAAGATCCTAGTGAAATCAAAAATAAGGTTCTCGCGTACCTTGATGCTAACCCGAAAACTGATGCGATCCTGACCTTGGGTCCAACATCCGCAGATCCAACACTACTGGCGCTTGAAGAAAATGGTATGGCTGGCGACATTTACTTTGGGACATTCGACCTTGGTGCAGAAATCGTCAAAGGAATCAAGGCCGATGTTATCCAGTGGGGGATCGATCAACAGCCGTTCTTGCAGGCTTATCTTCCCGTCGTAGTTCTCACCAACTACCACCGATATGGCGTATTACCGGGGAATAACATCAACTCTGGACCTGGATTCGTCACCAAGTCAGGCTTGACTCTTGTTGACAAATTTGCCGGCGAATATCGTTAAGCAAACACTCTTTGCTTAGATCAATCCGAGGCACACCTTAGGGGTGCCTCGGCAACTAGGATTAATCTCATGAGTGACTCAGCTCAAGACGAACGAATCAAAAGTATTTCGCCACTTAGGCAAGCGCTCGTGCGACCTGAGCTTGGTAGCATTGCNGGTACCATCGTCGTCTTTTTATTTTTTGGATTTTTAGCGTTCGATAGCGGCATGTTCAGCCCCCGCGGAGTACTGAACTGGTCGACCGTCAGCGCGCAATTCATGATCATTGCGGTCGGCGCTTGTTTACTCATGATTGCCGGGGAGTTTGATCTGTCTGTGGGCTCGATGATCGGCTTTGCAGGGATGATGATGGCGATCTTTTCCGTCACCTTTCAATGGCCAGTGTGGACCGCGATTTTAGTCACATTTATTTTGTGTACAGCCCTTGGTGCACTGAATGGATATATCGTTATCAAAACCGGTCTGCCGAGCTTCATTGTCACGCTCGCTTTTTTATTTATCCTTCGCGGATTCACAATNTTCTTACCCCAACTGATTGAAAGGAAAACTATCATTGGTGGCGTCTCAGACGTCGCCGAAGGAGATTGGCTAGCGCCTCTGTTTGGTGGCAGCGTTGGCGAATCATTTTTTATTTGGCTCGCGGATCTTGGTCTCATTGATGTNTTTGAAAGAGGTAGCCGTGCAGGACAACCAGTAGTCGACGGCATACCGGCAATACTTTTATGGGCGATCGGCTTAGTCATCTTTGGCCACTTTGTCCTGACACGAACACGCTTTGGTAACTGGATTTTTGCATCTGGTGGAGATGCACAAGCTGCGCGCTACGCAGGCGTGCCAGTAAATCGAGTCAAAATTTTAATGTTCATGTTCTCGGCCTTCTGCGCATGTGTTTTCGCAGCCTGTCAGGTCATGGAGTTTGGATCTGCTGGCGCAGACCGAGGGCTATTAAAAGAATTTGAAGCAATTATTGCTGTAGTTATCGGCGGAGCATTGCTGACTGGCGGTTATGGAAGTGTCATTGGCGCCGCTCTTGGTGCACTGATTTTTGGTGTTGTCCAACAAGGTTTATTTTTTGCCGGTGTGGAAAGTTCACTTTTTAGGGTGTTCCTGGGTGTTTTGCTACTTGCAGCGGTGATTCTCAATACCTACATCCGTCGCATCATTACGGGAGAAAAATAATCATGGCTCCTTTGTTTGAAATGCAGAATGTCGAAAAACACTTTGGAACTGTCATTGCACTTGGAGGCGTTAATTTCAGCGTCTCAGAAGGNGAGTGTCATTGTCTACTCGGTGACAACGGAGCAGGAAAATCAACACTGATCAAAACAATGTCTGGGGTTCACACTCCGACTTCAGGACAACTTTTAATGCGCGGCCAGCCTGTCCAGTTCGAAGATCCCAGGCATGCTATGCAACAAGGTATNGCAACCGTGTACCAAGACCTAGCCATGATTCCTTTGATGAGTGTTAGCCGAAACTTTTTCATGGGTAACGAGCCCGTAAAAAAATGGTTGGGATTTGATCTATTCGATCACGAGGTAGCTGATCAAGTCACGATGGATGAAATGCGTAAAATGGGTATCAATCTGCGCGGACCGCATCAAGCTGTGGGTACGCTGTCGGGAGGTGAGCGACAAACAGTTGCTATTGCTCGCGCGGTCTATTTTGGAGCAAAGGTATTGATACTCGACGAGCCGACGTCAGCACTGGGAGTGAGGCAGACAGCAAATGTTCTCGCAACCGTAGACCGTGTGCGTCGAGATGGAATTGCAGTAGTATTCATCACCCACAACGTCCGGCATGCGCTGGCAGTGGGTGATCGTTTCACAGTTCTGAATCGAGGCAAGACACTCGGTACTGCCAACAAAGGTGAAATCACTCCCGAAGAGCTTCAGGATTTGATGGCTGGCGGTCAGGAATTAGCTGAACTTGAATCCTCTTTAGGAGGGACCGTATGACCTCGCTACTCGTCAAATCGAAGTCTCAATATGGGACAGTGATCGATATAACTCCTGAAAATGCCAACTGGAATTTTGTTGGATTCAAAGTAGTTAAGCTTCGGGCTGGAGAACTTCATGAGTTCTTCACTGGTGATCGAGAATTTTGTTTGGTTCCGATCATCGGAGCCTTTGATGCCAGACTCAACAATATCGCGTTTAACGCCATCGGTGGTCGAACAAATTTGTTCGACCGAGAGCTTACAGAACATTTGTACGTCCCCGAGCGTGAAAAGGTGACACTGACCGCTCTTGATGAACTTGAGCTTGGTATTTGCTCCGCACCTGGTGGCTTAGGGTTGCCTGCACGCAAAATTAGAAGATCAGATCAGACTCAAAGCACTCGCGGGAGTGGAACGAATACACGCTTCGTTCACGATATTTTGCCAGAAACTCAACCCGCCAAATCTCTCCTTATCGTTGAAGTTTTTACGCCAGCAGGGCACTGGTCAAGCTATCCACCACACAAGCATTGTGTCGATAATATTCCTATGGAGTCAGTGCTTGAAGAGACTTATTATCATCGGGTGAACCCCCCACAAGGTTTTGCCTTCCAACGAGTGTACACCGATGATCGGTCGATTGACCAAACCATGTCTGTTGAGAATGGTGACTGTGTCAAGGTACCTGAAGGGTACCATCCAGTTGGTGCCGCACACGGCTATGACAATTATTATCTCAACGTCATGGCGGGTCCCAAACGCGTCTGGCACTTTAAGAATGACCCGGAACACGAATGGATGATCAACTAGTTATCCAACACACAGAGGATATCAGTTCGCAAGATATCCACGAGAGATTGGAAAACGGCCCAGGAGCTCTTATTATTCGTGGCGCTTATCAGGACGCGTCTCTATTAGATGCGGTCTCGAATACTTTTTTCGCGCGAATCAAACGAGAAGACAACTGCTCAGCTGATCATTTCGCATCAGGCTCGAATCAACGGCTTTGGAATGCAATAAACAAGCTTGCCGAAGATGCACCACAGCTGTTTGCTGATTACTATGGCAATGAATGGCTGCATCGTGTCAGTGAGGCTTGGCTTGGTCCGCTCTATCAAATCACTGCTCAGGTGAACGTCGTAGTTCCTGGTGGAGCTCCTCAAACAGGCCACCGAGATTATCACTTAGGATTTTATCCTGAATCATTGGTGGCTGAGATGCCTGACCCCATCTGCCGAGCTTCTGCGCATTTGACACTCCAAGGCGCGATCATTCATTGCGATGTACCTGTTGAAATGGGTCCAACGAAGCTTCTTCTCGGATCACAAAGTGATCCAGACGGCTATTACTCTTATCGCCAAGCAGGAGAACAGGAACGATTCGAACGTGACCATAGCCAAATACCTTTTAAAAAAGGTGATTTGATCTTCTTCAATCCAAGGATATTCCATGCGGCCGGGGGAAACAGAACTCCTAATCCAAGATTGGTAAATTTATTGCAGATTTCGTCAGCGCTCGCGAAACCAATGGAACATCTAGATTTTGTAGGTTTAGTAAGGCAGGTCTACCCGCACCTATTGAACCGATCCGATAGAAACCTCGTAGCCCGAACAATTTGTACAATGGTCGACTCGTACCCATTCCCAAGTAACCTAGATCTTGATCCTCCCGGTGATGACTGGCTTGGCGAGCTCGAGGCGAACTGGCTATTCAATGCTTGGAATCTGAAGAAGACAGCCGACGAAGTTATAGCCGACTATGAGGCAAGGCGAGTCCGACGCTACTATCATACCGCCTGACTATTTGCTGATCTTTATCGGTCGTATAAATCATCAGAATTTTAAAGCATACTCAGTCTAGATTCGGTTTAGGTTTTTTATATGACCAACATCAACTCCCGTTTAATTTTTGCCAAACAAATCGTTAGAGATGCAGCAACTAGCGCATTAAAAGAATTTACTCATTGGAGAGATCTCGCAATTACAGCGAAGGGTGCGCAAGATTTTGTATCCGAAGTCGATAAAGCAACCGAACGGTTTCTGCGATCTAGAATCAAAGACAATTTCCCAGAGGATGGGGTCATAGGCGAAGAATACGGCCAGAGCAACGAGTCTGCAGAACTCCAGTGGGTACTCGACCCGATTGACGGTACCGCCAACTATATATCTGGCATTCCTGCTTGGTGCATAGTCATTGCCCTCGTTGAGCGAGAAAAAATTGTTGCTGGCGTCATCTATGACCCGAATCATGATGAACTATTTTCAGCAGCATTAGGCCAGGGAGCTTTTCTAAATCAGGACCGTCTTTCACCAAAAAAGAAATTTCAGATTAATAACAGCACTCTCAGCATCGGTTACTCCGGAAGAACCACTACGAAGCCTGTTGTCTCAGTCATCAACGATGTTTTCAAACTCGGCGGCGTCTTCAGCCGAAATGGTTCAGGTGCACTATCACTTGCGCACGTGGCCGATCAGCGGTACAGCGGATATATCGAACACCACATGAANGCCTGGGACTGTCTGGCTGGNCAACTAATCGTAAAAGAGGCCGGGGGACTCATTGAAGCCCAAAACGCACAAGAAATGATTGCCTACGGGGGCCGAGTGATTGCCGGATGGCCCGGCGTATTCGAGCAACTACTTCAGATAGCAGATGATCATTTCGGAGAAGATGATTTGATTAGATCGGCACTAGGCAAGAGCCCCCATCCTTGAAAGTGATCGAGACCTCGCTACCCTCCGACTTAATCGGGAGTCCTGAGTCCTCTATGGCAAAAATTTCACCAAAATTGCCCGAAATCGTGTACTCNTAGTGGCTACCTACATACGACACCTTTTTAACCTTACCCGAGAGTGTGTTGGTGTTCTCACCCGCTGACAGGACGATATTCCGAGGACGCACCGCCACTCGAGCCTCTTTATCTGCCGGTATAACATTCCCTACATCGAACTCATAACCATCCACGCGCACAGATGACTTCCCTTCGCCATGGGCAATCACGTCACANCCTAAAATATTCGCCTCACCGATGAAATCGGCGACAAATACAGAGTTAGGTCTCTCGTATAAATCCAGAGGGGATCCAATCTGAGCTATTTTAGCCTTATCCATCACAACGATTTTGTCAGATACGGCAAGTGCCTCCTCCTGATCATGCGTCACATAAACCACCGTGAGGCCAAGACTAATCTGCAATTCCCGAATCTCCTCTCGAACTTGACGACGTAGTTTTGCATCCAAATTAGATAAAGGTTCATCGAACAATAAGACCTGCGGTTCAAGAACGATAGCTCTCGCTACAGCCACCCGCTGTTGCTGCCCCCCAGAAAGTTCAGACGGAAGCCTCTTTTCAAATCCTTTCAGCCCAACTAGATCCATGCCCAAAGCGGTCCGTTCTACGATTTCGTTACGGGGCATCCTGGAATTTTCCAATCCATAAGCAATATTCTCTTGAACAGACATGTGCGGAAACAAAGCATAGGACTGAAAAACCATTGCAATGTCTCGCTGCGTGGCTGGAAGGTCAGTAACGTCCTCATCGCCAACAAAAATTTTTCCTGATGTAGGTAATTCAAGTCCCGCAATCATTCTAAGTGTGGTGGTTTTACCGCAACCTGAAGGCCCAAGAAGCGTTACGAGAGTCCCCGCCTCGACATCAAGGTCAATGCCACTAACTGCGATAGCATCCTTTCCATAAATTTTTGAAACACCCTCAAAGCGCACATTTGCAGCGTTTGCCTTAATTAATTGACTCATATAGCTTCCAATTTTGCATGCCGTCGTCCAATTTTCGTGCGACCAACTAGGAACTGAAGAAGAAGAATTGCCGCTAACATTACTACGATCAGGGTCGTCGAGTAGGCAATCGCGAGTCCATAGTCATTATTTTCGACCCGCCCGATAATGTAACTCGTTGCCATATCGTATTCGGCGGATACCAAGAAAATAACCGCCGAAATTGCTGTCATCGCTCGAACAAAAGAATAAACCAGTGCAGCAACAGTCGCTGATTTCAATAAAGGCATGATTACGTGCCTGAGCGTTGCCCATGTCGAGGCACCGAGTGTCGCAGAACTCTCATCCAATGACTTATCAATCTGCGTCATTGACGCTATCCCTGCCCTGACCCCCACCGGCATATTTCGGAAAATAAAACTGATCACCAAAATTAATCCCGTACCGGTAATTTCAATTGGGGGAACGTTAAAGGCAAGAATATAACTGACGCCGATGACGGTACCTGGAATCGCAAAAGAAAGCATCGTTCCAAATTCGAAAGCATTCTGACCATGGAACTTCTGCCGCGTCAGCAGATACGCGGTAAGAAGACCAAGCGCAGCAGTAAATGGAGCGGCTGTAACTGAGATCATCATCGTAGTCCAAAAACTGTCCCAAGCCGCGCCTGACCAGACAATTCCATCGTTCCAATTGAGGCCAAACGCGGTGATGTAGTGTTTAAACGTAATTGTATTGTTGACCCCCCAAAGCTCCACTACCGATCCATACAAAATCATCCCATATACTACAAAAGTAAAAATCGTCCACAGCGTAACAAT